>ULSN01043511.1_pt1 | contig 16185 bp, 16 predicted proteins | sample 1956771 | NCBI WGS metagenome assembly ULSN01 (sample SAMEA4835709, study PRJEB28245) | human gut metagenome | biome: gut microbiome; material: fecal sample | place: Denmark | collected 2008
CTTGTTAAGCGGGTGCAAAGGTACGAAAAAAAAATGGTTCTACCAAATTTTTTCGTACCTTTTTTCTTATTTTTTATTTTGCAGGGCTTGTTGGAACAACTGGAGCTGCCTTCTGGGCATCTGCACCAGCTGCAGGAACAGCCTTCTGAGCACCTGCTGCTGCATCCTTGCTAGCACCTGGCATAGCAGGGAGAGCGGTCTGCTCCTGAGTGGCTCCCTCCAAAACACTGTTTTCGCCAGCTGCCTGAGGGGCTACATAAGCACATGCCACGCTGATGACAACCAAGGCTACAGCGAGGCCCCATGTTAATTTCTCAACAATGTCAGTGGTCTTGCGAACACCCATGATTGAGTTGGTTGAAGAGAAGTTACTTGCAAGTCCACCTCCCTTTGATTCCTGGATGAGCACGATGAAAATCATCAGGATAGCTACCAGGACGATTAATACTACTAATAATGTGTAAGCCATTTTTTAAAACTAGTTTTATTTATTTATTATTCTTCTTTATTTCTTCTTGCTGTTCAGCATCAGTTTCTCAAGGAATCTGAGCTGGTCAACATAATATCCGTTCTTGTCAGGATGCTGCTGATGCAGGCGGCTGATGATTTCGTAAGCCCTCTGATACTTGCCCTGCTTGATGTAGATGCGGGCGAGGGTTTCGGTGAATACACCGCTGTTTTCCTCTTCGCCATCCTTGCCGGAATCGGTCTGAAGTTCGGGAGTAAATTCTGGTTTGTAATCTTCGTCCTGCTGGATTTTAGGCAGTTTGAAACCGCCATCCTCCATAAAGTCGTCGATGAGACTCATGGTGCGCGAAGTATCTTCTGGCTCCTGCTGGTCTTCGGTCTCCATGAGATAAGCCACATAATCTACAGCCGCGTCAGCAGGTGTAGGCTTACGTTTCTCCTTCTTCTCTTCTTCGTCTTCTTCCATAGGAATGGATCCCAAGAAGTGGTCGATGAGGTCGCTAGTACGGTCTCCGTGTTTTTCTGCTCCTATTCCTCTTACGCCTTGCTGCTTGTTGGATTCAGCCTCTTCAGGGGCGTTTTTTATCTGATAGTGAGCTGCCTCTACCATCTCGAAGATAATCTTACGGTCGGTGATGTAGATGGCTGCACGGCGCAGTTCTTCGTCGAAACTCGGGTCGTGGAGCAGGTACAGATTCTTCAACATCAGCAGGCGTGCCGTCTGATAATACGGATATAGGGCCAAGAGGGCGCGCAAGTCGTAGAGCGTCTCTCGGTTCATTTCCTCCGGGTGTTGTATCAATCTGCTTAATTCCACGATATTTTTACTTTACTTTATTTTACTTTGAACTTTGAACTTTGAACTTTGAACATTGAGTTTTGAACTTTATGATTAGTAAAGCCGTTGAATTCTTCACTCTTCACTTTTCGTTCTTCACTTACTTTACCAGTTAGCTACCGTAGCGTTGAATATCTGGTCTACCAGGTCTTTGATAATCTGGGTTACCAGTTCTTCCTGCACCGAGGCAAGGCTCTGAGTAGTGTCGTAGGTCTTGGCAGATGTAAACTGCTTTTCAAAGTCCTCGGCATGGTTCTTAGTGTTGGTGAAACGTACGTTTACGGTGATACTGAGCTCAGTCTGTGCTGAGTATCCCTCAGAACTAACCGACTTGTTGCGCTGAGAATATTGGGTGATTTCGCCCTCTATCTTCAGGTCTCCGTTGCGTGACACCTGTATGAGCTGGGTGTTGCTGGCAAACTTATCCTTGAGTTCGTTGTTGAACATCGGACCCATCGGACCCCACACATACGAACTTCTGATAGGGAAGTCGGCTATCTGTATGGTCTTGGTTTTGGTGTAGTCGATGCTGGCACCGTTGAACTTGTAGCTCACGGAGCATGCTGCCATGACCGCCACCATCAGTGTGACTCCTATTGTATATAGGTACGCGCGTATATGCTTCATAACTTATATTTGTTAATCTTTCTGTACAGAGTTCTGTCGGAGATTCCCAGTTCTTCTGCCGCTTTCTTGCGGTTTCCGTTGTTTCTCTCCAGTGCCTTTTCTATCATCTGCTTGCTGAGGTCGCTGAGGTTCAGATTCTCGTTTTCTTCCTTGATCTCCTCAATCTCAGCATCCTCGGCTTCGGGTTTGTAAGTGCCCCTCATGCCTCCTGTAGCTATTTCCTGACGGATGTGTTGTAGCTCGTCGAGATCGGTAATCGGAGGTACGGACGATACCGGAGAAACCGATGGAACGGATGATACGGACGGAACCGGAGAAACCGATGAAACCGGAGATACGGATGATACTGGAGCTACCTGGGTATTCGGCTGAACCGGAGAAACATATCCGCCTGTACCGCCCAACTGGCGTGCCTCATCGAGTTGCTTGCGCAGGCTGTTCATCTCACGTCTCAGGTCGCTCACGTTGCCCCTCAGTTCGTAGAGAATCTTGTATAGCAGTTCGCGCTCGCTGGCGTAGCTATGGTCGTCCTTGCCATCCTTCTGTATGGTGGCGAGCTGTGTAGACTCCTCATCTCTCGGAATAAACTGGGTGAGGGTCTGTGCATCGATTTCTCTTTCTCGGCTCAGCACTGACATCTGTTCGGTAATGTTCTTGAGCTGTCTCACATTTCCCGGCCACTTGTATTTCAGCATGATCTGCTTGGCCTCATCTGAGAGTGAAATCTTAGGCAGACGGTATTTTTCGGCCATCTGCATGGCGAAGAGGCGGAAGAGCAGGAGGATGTCATCGCCACGCTCTCTCAATGCAGGCATCTGTATCGGGATGGTGTTGAGGCGGTAGTAGAGGTCCTCGCGAAAGCGGCCTTCACTCACAGCCTTGCGCATGTTTACGTTGGTGGCTGCCACGATGCGAACATCCGTTTTCCTTATCTCAGTTCCACCCACGCGGATGTATTCTCCCGTTTCGAGCACGCGCAGCAGTCTTGCCTGCGTCTGTATCGGGAGTTCGCCCACCTCGTCGAGGAAGATGGTACCCTTGTTGGCAATACCGAAGTATCCTTCGCTTTCGCCTATGGCTCCAGTGAAGGAACCCTTCTCATGTCCGAAGAGTTCGCTGTCAATGGTTCCCTCCGGAATGCTTCCACAGTTGATGGCGAAATATTTCTCTCTGCGACGTGGCGAATTGTCGTGAATCACCCTTGGAATGATTTCCTTACCCACACCGCTCTCGCCGATGATGAGCACGGAGAGATCGGTCGGCGCTACCTGTAGGGCTACGTCGAGCGCATGGTTCAATCCGTCGCTGTTACCGACGATATTGTAGCGTTGTTTTATCTTTTGTAGTTCGGAAGTATCCATTTAGCTGCCAAAATTACTCATTTTTTCTGAATTATCTGCATTTTTTTTTAATTTTAACGTTCGGGAGGTCTGATTACAGGGCAGATTTGCCTTTTTTGCGTCATCTGCCCTCCCGAATCTTTCTTTATTCCGCTTTTTCTCGGGAATAGGGAATCTTTCTCTTATCCCTTTTTCTTAGGGATGGAGAATCTTACCTTCTCGCTCTCGTCACGCTTCTCGTGGTAGAGTTTAGGCAGTGGATTCTCGTAGGCCTCATCATAGTCTTCGCGGTTGCAGAAGGCATCCAACGCCAAGTAGATGGCGTGGCGGAAGGATATTGCATCGGCTTCGTTGCAGCCCGTGATGCTGTAGCTAGGAGTGGTGTTGGCGGCGGTGTGCACGAGTGGCAGACCGGCAGTAAAGAGTACGCCATCCTCGGTGTAGAGAGAATGGAACGGGGTAGTAGCCTGATCATGATACATGGCCATGATGCCGTCGAACTCTACGAAATGGCCGTTGCCGAAGAACTCGTCAGCAGGGTAAGGACCAAAAGCTTGTATTTTCTGCTCGGCAAGCTGGTCAATGGCTGGGATGATGATGCTGGCTTCCTCTGGTCCGCAGCTCTCCTCACCGTTGTTGCTAGGATTCAGGGCGAGCACGGCGATGCGCGGGTTGGTAATCATGAAGTCTCGCTTCAGTGATGTGTGCATCTGCTTCACCTTCTCGATGATGAGCTCCTGGGTGATAGCTGCCGGCACGTCCTTGAGCGGAGTCTTTCCGGTTACGGATGCGATGCGAAGGTCGCCGCCGCAGAGAATGGAAAGGCCCTTGGCACCTTCGCCCAGGCAAGTTTCTATGTATTCCTTGTGACCCTTGAACTGGAAGCCCTCAAATTGTGCGTTCTGGTTGTTTACCGGTGCGGTAACGAGCACGTCGAAGAGCTCGTCGCGGTAGTCGGTCATGGCTCGGTCAAGTGCCTTGATGGCTGCAGTACCCGATTCCTGAGTAGGCATGCCCATGTCAACCTTTACCTCCTCGTCTACGGCTGGCAGGAGGTTGATTCTTCCGTCTTCAGCATCTTCTGCTTTCTGGATGATGGAGAACTGGGCAGGCAGATTCATCGCCTTGCGGTAATAAGCTGCCACTTTAGGCGAACCGTAGATGATAGGGGTACAATACTCCAACATCTCTGGCTCACTGAATGCCTTAAAAATGAGTTCGTATCCGATACCGTTGGTATCTCCGTGAGTGATGGCCACTCTAATCTTTTTGCTGTCCATTTATCGTTTTATTTTATAGTAGAAATCGCAGCTTCTAGCTGCTTGATTAATATTTTCTTTTTCATTTCGGGCGCATAGACGAAGCCGATGATGATGATTTCATCCTCCGTTTTTCTTAGGCGGATGCGCCTCATCACGTAGGGACCTCCCATGGCGTCGCCCTTCATCTCCCAGAGGCCTTTTTCTGAAAGGACCGGGATTGTCATGTACATGCTGTCGGTTTCGCCGGGCATGTTTGTGCGGAGCATGCTGTCAATCTGCTGCTTTTCTTGAGTAGGAAAAGCAGCAGAATTGGCTTTCCCTCTTCGTTCTTCCCTCTTCACTTTCATGAGGATGAGGTTCTTCATGCCCGAACTGGCGTTGTTTGAAATCCAGATGAAGTTTCCGGTCTTCTTGCTTGCCTGCATTTCGGCAGGGATGTTCATGCTGATGCCGAAGTTCTTCTTTACCAGCTGCTGCATCTCGCGGTTCTGCTTGCTCGGGTTGGTGGAGATGATGGAGGCGAGGTGCTCCAGTTCTGTATCATCTACGAGCTGGCGCAGTTTCTCGGGGTTGAGTTTCTCTCTGAGTTGCTGCAGCGAGCGGGCAGAGATGCGGATGACGGTCTGCGGTGAAGCATTCTCGTTGCGGCTCAGCCTGACTGAGAATTCCGCTGCCGGGATGTTCACTACGATGCGAGTTCTTACGAGCAGGTAGCTGCCGTGGATCTTTCCCTTCTTAACCTGGATGAGCCGGCAGAGCGGTTCGGGTTGGGGCAGGGCAGGCACCTCTTCCGTCAGTATCTTCGTAACGATGCTGTCGGTATCTCCCTCGAGCACCACCTCGTAAGGCTGTCCTGTGCTCTTGGGCAGTTTTCTGTTTCTTCCTCCTCCCGGGCTGCAACTTGCCAGAAAAAGGAACAAAAGACAGCCGGCAAGTAGGATCTTTAAAGATTCTCTAACCATTTCTCCCCCACCTTTCCTTACTTATTCATCTTCTCTTCATCCTCGTGCTCACGGATTTCTCCGATTTTCTTCGAGGTGCTGAGCAGACCGCAGGCGGCGTAGATGTCCTGGCCGCGGCTGGCACGGATGGTGGTGAAGACACCATGCTGGGTGAGGTAATCACGGAACTGCTCCATCTTCTCATCATCCACACCTTGCAGAGGAATGTCTGGAATTTGGTGGAAACGGATCAGGTTGAAGCGGCAGTCAAGTCCCTTCACCAGTTTGATGATAGCCTTGGCATGCTGCATACTGTCGTTTACGCCCTTAAAGACGATGTATTCGAAACTCAGGCGGCGTTGATGAGAGAAATCATAGTTCCTCAGCAGTTCTACTACCTGCTCAATGCCCATGCCCCTTTCGGCAGGCATCAGTTCAGCGCGCTCAGAAGGGATAGGGTCGTGCATGCTGATGGCCACATGGCAGTCGCTCTCTTCCAGAAACCGCTTCAGCTTGTTCTTCACGCCCACCGAACTTACCGTGATGCGCTTCGGGCTCCATGCCCAACCGTAGTCGGCGGTGAGAATCTCTGTGGCGCGCAGCACATTGTCGAGATTATCCATCGGCTCGCCCTGACCCATGAACACGATGTTGGTAAGCTTGTCCACCTCCGGCAGCGAGTAAATCTGGTTCAGAATGTCGCCTGCAGGCAAGCTGCCCTCAAACCCCTGCTTGCCGGTCTGGCAGAACAGGCAGTTCATCTTGCATCCCACCTGCGAAGAAACGCACAGCGTGGCGCGGTCCTTGTCGGGTATGTAAACCGTCTCGACAAATTTTCCGCTTCGGGTAGGGAAGAGGTACTTGATGGTACCATCCACCGAATGTTGTGCATCGGAATATCCGAAGCATCCTATTTCGTATTCGGCAGCGAGTTTGGCACGGTTCGCCTTCGAGATGTTGGTCATCTCGTCAATGCTCTTCACATGCTGCTCATAGAGCCACTTCGCCATCTGCCCACCGGTGAAGGCGGGCATGCCTAAGTCCTTTGCCACCTGCTTCAATTCGGCAAGTGTAAGGCCCAAAAGATATTTTTTTTCATTATTCATACTGCAAAGATAGTGTTTTTTGCCGAAAAATTAGTATCTTTGCCACATATTTTAATATAATAAGATAAAATAAAGATAAAAAACACAGATTTAGCCCCCCGAAAAGGGCTGAAGTGAACAAAAATAACGTAAGAAAATGAGAGAAAAAATAGACCTTTTCTTGCCTTGCGAATACATCGACGATGCGCAGAATGCCTTGTCGGTGCTTCATGAGTACAAGACTGTACAGCATATCCACTTCCTGGTGAGTGCTGATTTTGCCGCTCATTATCAGGTGCCCGAAGGATGTACGTTTGTCATCACCGACCGCCTGGAAAGCAGTAACACCATTGTCAGCATCGCTGAAAATACTGATGCCGACTACGTGATGATCTGTACCCGCCACACCACCATAGGATGGGGAAACAACACGCTGGAGCGATTCCTCAGAGTGGCAGATGATACGGATGCCGTCATGGTTTACGCCGACCACTACAAGATGGTGGAAGGTAAAATGGAGAAACATCCGGTAATTGACTACCAGTCAGGTTCTTTGCGAGATGACTTCGACTTTGGAAGCCTCTGGTGCATCAAGGCACAGGCGCTGGCCGACTACATCGCCCAACCCGACCGCGAAGAGTATCAGTTTGCCGCCCTCTACGACCTCCGTCTCTATCTGAGCCGCGTGGGCGAAATCTTCCATCTCAACGAATTCCTCTATTCAGAAGCCGAACTCGACACCCGTAAGAGCGGCGAGAAGCAGTTTGACTATGTAAACCCGCGCAACCGCGAGGTGCAGATTGAGATGGAAAAGGCGTGCACCCAGCATCTGGGCAAGGTGGGTGCCCTGATAGACACCACCTTCTACCGCCAGCCCGACTTCGGTGAGCAGGATTTTGAATACGAGGCATCTGTCATCATCCCCGTCTTCAACCGCGAAAAGACGGTGGCTGATGCCGTGAAGAGTGCGCTGGGACAGAAGGCTAACTTCAAGTTTAACGTCATCGTGGTAAACAACCATTCTACCGACCGCACCGGCGAAATACTGGATGAACTTAAAGCCGACAACCTGATACAGATTGTGCCGGAGAGAACCGACCTGGGAATAGGCGGATGCTGGAACGAAGCCATCAACAGCAGTTTCTGCGGAAAGTTTGCCGTACAGCTTGACAGCGATGACCTCTATTCTTCACCAAAGACACTCCAGAAGATAGTAGATGCCTTCTACAAGCAGAAGGCAGCCATGATTATCGGCTCGTACCGCATGTGCGACTTCGACCTCAATACCCTGCCACCGGGACTGATAGACCACAAGGAGTGGACCGATGAAAACGGATGCAACAATGCGCTGCGTATCAACGGATTGGGTGCTCCGCGCGCCTTTTTCACTCCGCTGGTCAGACAGATCCAGTTTCCTAACACCTCGTATGGTGAGGATTATGCGCTCGGCTTGGCATTTTCGCGCCGTTACCGCATCGGCAGAATCTACGACGAACTCTACCTCTGCCGCCGCTGGGGAGGTAACAGCGATGCAGCCCTCAGCGTAGAGAAGGTGAACGCTAACAACCTGTATAAGGACCGCCTGCGCACCATGGAACTGAAGGCACGTCAGCATCTGCTGCAGGGCAAGGCCGACATTATGGAAGACAGCAGCATCTCGCGTTTCTTCAACCGTCAGCTGGAGGTTTGGACCGATGCGCGCCACCGCTTCCGCGACCTCAAGCATGTAGAAACCCGTCAGTTCTCCGACCAGCTGAAACTGCAGTGGAACCCAGCCCGCATCGTAAGTACGGGCGCCAAGATAGATAAGAAAACCTTGGGCGAGCGCCCTTGTTTCCTTTGCGACAAGAACCGTCCTAAGGAACAGATGTCGAAGCAGATAGACGAGAAATTCCATCTTCTGGTGAATCCGTTCCCGATTCTGCCAGTCCACTTCACCATTCCGGCACGCAAGCATCAGCCTCAGCTCATCTACAAGAACTACGGCGAGATGCACCGCTTCATCAGTCTGCACAGCGACCTGATGGTGTTCTACAACGGTCCGAAGTGTGGTGCATCGGCTCCAGACCATCTTCATTTCCAGGCAGGAACCAACGGCATCCTTCCTCTTCAGACCAACTGGCAGCGTCTCTCCCGCAACCTGACCGACATCATCTCTCTCAATGATGAGGAGAAAATCTCTGTGGTTCGCGACTTCATCGTTCCCGCCTTCGTCATCATCTCGAAGAGTGCTGAGAGCGATGAGGCCCTCTTCCGCCGTCTCTACAAGGCAATGCCTCAGCGTGGCGACGAAACCGAACCGATGATGAACATCATCTCCTGGCGCAAGGGCGAGGAATTCATCAGCGTGGTCATTCCGAGAGAAAAGCACCGTCCGGAAGCCTATTTTGCCGAAGGCGATGCCCAGTTTGTGGTTTCGCCGGGAGCACTGGATATGAGCGGACTCATCATCACCCCTCGTGAGGAAGATTTCCGAAAGTTGACCGAGGAGAAAGCCCTCTCGCTGCTGCAGGAATGTGGCGTTTCGGAAGAAAAGATGAATGCCATCATCGCTAAACTGAAGGCATCTAAGGATGCCGAGGATGCAGCCGAAGCCTCTTCCACCTTATATAATAAAGGTAAGCAGCCCGACGTAACGGTGGGCATCGTGAGTGCGCAGAAGATTCATTTCTCGCTCAACAAACCTTATCTTGCCAAGGGCGAAAAGGTGCTGGGCGAACAGGTGGTAGAATTCTCAGAGGGCGGTGTGCTCTGGAACGGCAACCAGTACAGCCAGCTCACCTTCCATCCGCAGAGTGCCGACGCCTCGTTTTCGCTGAGCGACGTAACCATCGGTGTCAACTTCCACTGGGAGCGCAAGGAAACCCAGACCTTCCTGGGCACGCTCCGCTTTGTGGTAGAATCGGATAAGATTGTGGCAATCAATGAGTTGCCTGTAGAGAAATATCTGGAGAGCGTCATCAGTAGTGAGATGAGTGCCACTTCGAGTCTCGAACTCCTGAAGGCGCATGCCGTCATCTCCCGTTCATGGCTCCTGGCACAGATGAAGAAGCGTCGAGAGGTGGCTGAGAGCGGCAACAACTTCTTCTCCTTCACCAAGAAGGAAGATACGCTCATCCGCTGGTACGACCGTGAAGACCACACCCTCTTTGATGTATGTGCCGACGACCACTGCCAGCGCTACCAGGGTATCACCAAGGAAACATCGCCCCATGTAGCTGAAGCCATCCGCCAGACCAAGGGACAGATTCTGATGGACGGCGAAGAAATCTGCGATGCAAGATTCTCGAAATGCTGCGGCGGAATAACCGAGGAATTCCAGTATTGCTGGGAGGATACGCCGAAGACTTATCTCACGGCGGTTCGCGACATCGCCCTGGGCGTGGAACATACACTGCCTAATCTGACCAATGAGGAAGAGGCTGAGAAATGGATCCGCTTCAATCCGCCAGCTTTCTGCAACACGCAGGATAAGAAAATCCTGTCAGAAGTGCTCAACGACTATGATCAGGAAACCGCCAATTTCTACCGCTGGAAGGAAACGCTCAGCCAGGAGAAGTTGCAGCAGCTCATCGCTGACAAACTGAAGATGGACCTGGGTGCCATCCTTGACATGAAGGCCGTGGAGCGCGGAAAGAGTGGAAGAATCAGCAAGCTCCAGATTATCGGAACCGAGAAGACCTTTACCATCGGTAAGGAACTCGAAATCCGCCGTACGCTGAGCGACAGTCATCTGCTGAGTTCAGCCTTCGTGGTGGATAAATATGATAAGGATGAACAGGGAGTGCCTCAGCGTTTTGAACTCATCGGAGCCGGTTGGGGGCACGGAGTAGGCCTCTGCCAGATTGGTGCTGCCGTGATGGGCGAGCAGGGTTATCATTATGATGCCATCCTGTTGCACTACTATCAGGGTGCTGAAATCAAGAAACTTTATAAATAGTGATGTAAAATGGTAACAAAGAAAAACAGTCGGAGTCCATGGGCATGGATTCCGACCCTCTATTTTGCCGAAGGACTCCCCAACGTCATCGTAACCGCCCTCTCTGTGGTGATGTACATGCAGTTGGGGCTGACCGATGCTGAGGTGGGTCTCTATACCGGATGGCTCGCCCTTCCCTGGGTCATCAAGCCCTTGTGGAGTCCGTTCATAGATTTGCTGAAGACTAAGCGCTGGTGGGTGCTCACCATGCAGGCTCTCATCGGAGCTGCCCTTGCCGGCATCGCCTTCTCGCTGCCTACAGCCTTCTGGTTTCAGGCAACGATGTGCTTCTTCTTCCTCATCGCTTTCTGTAGTGCCACCCACGACATTTCGGCAGATGGTTTCTACATGATTGAGCTGGATGAACATACGCAGACTAAGTTTGTAGGCTTGCGAAATACCTTCTACCGCCTCGCCATCATCTTTGTGAATGGTTTTCTGGTGATGCTGGCAGGTGTGCTTCAGGTTCTCTTCCGCAACCAGATTCGCTTCTCATGGGCGCTTATCTTTTACGGACTGGCAGGTATCTTCATCGGTTTGTGGCTCTACCACAGCCGCTTCATGCCGCGCCCGAAGGATGATGTGCAGACCGACAGAACGGTGGGTGAAGTGGCTCATGAACTGAAGAACATGTTCCGCACCTTCTTCGTGAAGTTCGGGTTGGGAGAAACCATCTGCGTGATGCTCTTTCTCTTGCTCTACCGATTCCCGGAAGCGCTTCTGAACACCATGACCAAGACCTTCATCCTCCGTCCTAATTCGCAGGGCGGATTGGGCTTGTCGCCGCAGGAATATGGTTTTGCCAACGGTACTGTGGGATTGATAGGTTTGCTGCTGGGTGGAATTCTTGGTGGTATTCTGGTGAGCAGGGATGGAATGAAGAAATGGCTCTGGCCTCTGGTTTGCGCCATCACCTTGCCTGATGTGGTTTACATCTATCTGAGTTACTCGCTCAACAGCAATCTCATCGTGGTTTCCAGCTGTCTTTTTGTCGAGCAGTTGGGTTATGGTTTGGGCTTCACGGTTCTTACCCTCTACATGCTGTTCTACAGTCAGGGAAAGTTCAAAACCTCCCATTATTCCATCTGTACGGGCATCTCCTATCTCGGATTGATGCTGCCGGGCATGGTTTCTGGATATCTGAAGGATATGGTAGGTTACCGTATGTTCTTCATCATCGTGATGGCATGTTGCGCCATCACCTTCCTGGTTACTGCTTTCCTGAAGATTGATCCTAATTTCGGAAAGAAAGAGGAGAAGGAAGAGGATGAAACGGAATTGGACGCGATAGAATAAATGATTATGTTAACGTAAAAACGAGGATGTGCGAACATCCTCGTTTTTATCTTTATTCCCCGATAATCGTTGCGATGAGGTGTCGGCTTCCGCCTCCCTCTCTGAATTCACAGAGGTAAATCCCCTGCCATGTACCAAGGTTCAATTTGCCATTGGTAATAGGAATGGTAAGCGATACGCCTACCATGCTCGATTTGGCATGCGCCGACATATCCGTAGGTCCTTCATCCTGGTGCAGGTATCTTGGGTCGCCATCCGGAACCAGTCTTTCGAAGATACCCTTCAGGTCATGTCTCACATCTGGGTCGAAGTTCTCGTTCAGCGACAATCCGCAACTGGTATGTCTTACGAAGAGGTTCAGAATCCCCGTCTTAGGCAGCGCCGGCAAGTTCCTCATCACCTCGTTGGTTACGAGGTGAAAGCCGCGAGGAAGTGGGCGCAATGAAAATTCAACTTGCTGTATCATATTCTTCTTTTTGTTCTTTTAATATTCTTCTATATTTCTGATAATCATACTACAAAGATAATTATAATTTTATTATTATGATCCTATTATAATGCAAATATAGGAAAGTTTAACCATTAAAGGATTTCTCTTCCTTACTATCTGCTACCCCGAAAAATCTTCTTCTTTAGAAGAAGGAAAAAAACAAGAAAAATAATCCAGAAAAAATTTGGTGGTTTCAGAATAATGATGTACTTTTGCACCCGAAATCAAGCATTAAGAGTTGCCCAGTTGCGGCACACCAACCGAGTTTCGCATAGAGATAACCACGGTGGTAAAAGAATGTGTAAGTGTTTAACAACTTAAAATAATTATCTTTATGAATCCAAATTCAGATTTAAAGAACAATGAGAATGTAATGGCAGCTAATGCCGAGTCATCAACTGTTGATGCAGGTTATGCCGAGTCAAGAATTTCAGAGTATGCTGCCCGTTTTGCCGCATACAGCGATGAGCGTTTGAAGCAGACCGTGGATCACGAGCGCAAGGTTCGTGGTTGGGGCAGCGAGCGCAGCTACTTTCTCGCCGCCCTGCGAGGTGAGTGTGAGAAGCGGGGCATTGATTACTGCTGGAAGTAGGGGATTGTTTCCCACGGATTTCACGGATTTTCTGATTTCATTGATTTTCTGATTTCACAAATCTTTCCGTTTTATGGGATAGATTTGTGAAATCAGAGAAACAATGAATTCTTCTCGATATGAATCAAGCCCCATCTGTGTAAATCTGTGAAATCTGTGGGAGCTTATGACTAGAACTCCTTCTCGTCGATGACTTCGTGAAACAGTCTTTTATGATTATTCCGTCTCCGTCTCCATCTTCGTCTTCGTCTCCGTCTCCAGCAATATTCTCTTAGCTTCCAGTCCTCCGGCAAAGCCAGTCAAGGAACGATTACTGCCGATAACGCGATGGCAGGGAATGAAAATGCTGATGCCATTAGCTCCGATGGCACCTGCCACGGCTCTTGTGCCATTGGGGTTACCCATACTTATGGCTATTTCCTTATAGCTTCTTGTTTCTCCGTAAGGTATATCGAGCAATGCTCTCCATACTTTTTTCTGGAAATCTGTTCCTACAGGATGCAACGGAATATCGAATGTCTTGCGGTTGCCGGTGAAATATTCATTCAGCTGCTTCTTGGTCAGTTCCAGGATAGGGGATGTTTCAATCTTGAACTCAGCCTTCATATACCGCGAAACCCGAAGCTTATTGCGCTCTGCACATGGCATTTCATTCCAATCACAAAGACACAAATCATCACCCACCGATGCCAGAATTAACTCTCCGCAGAGCGAGTTGTAATATTGGATGTTTATTTGCTGCATTCTATCAAATACGATTAAACGGAATCTTTATTTTTCATACAATCCACATTCTGTGAAAGGAGATTTATTATCCACCTTAAATATTATCAGCAAATCCAAGCTATAATCATCCGACCGAATTTGGAGAGATGGTAGAGTGCTGGATGTTACTTACTTGAATTCATCAACGAAAGGTTGGAGGTTTCCTCCTTTTGGAGAATTATGGTCTTCGAGGATGGCAAAAGCAATGAGCTTATATTTGTTTTTGAATTCCGTCTCATCTATCACTTCATGGAATAATCGGGCGATGCTGCGAGGAGGATTGCGGAATGCTCCACAGCCAAAGGCTCCAAGCACGATGCTGTCATGACCATGCAGCAATCCAATTCTCAATATCGTTCGCATCTTATTCTTGGTAATCTCGGCATCTCTTTTGCCCATGTTTCCATTTTCATCTTGTAGGGGGTGATTGATGGCTGGCACGGCAACGAACGACATATAATAAGGATTGTCGAGCAGAGCGAAATCGTGCTTGGCTCCAGCTCTGAATACAGTGGCTTTAGGAACATAGATGCCACCATAAGGAACGGCGATCGGATACTGGTATTTGCTTTTCTCCAGTCCATATTCCTCTGCATAAGTGGCATAACGGTACATGGAAAGGAAGAGGTTGGTGCAGCGGAAGAGACTTTCCTCCTGTGCCCGGCTACCATTCAATACACCACCGCCAGGGTTGCGACGGCTGGCAAGGTTGAGCACCACAGGGTTATATCCTTCTTGCTGCAATTGATGTCCGCAATGTATGCTGTCATCATTCTCCACAATAATCTTTGTTTCTCCTTCGATGGTAGGCACGCTTGTTGCGTCTAAAGCTTTGGTATAGAATCTACTTCCCTTGAGCATGGGCTCATTGTCCAAGAGTTCCACTTCCTCCCCATTCACTGAAGTATAGTTTCCCTCCTGCACGATATCTATGGTTTGCTGATATACCTCAGCCAATTGTCTTCTGTCGTTAATCATATTTGTATAGTTATTATACTTGGCAGATTAACAGAATGTTCCTGTCTTGTATTCTTTGTCAAGTAATTGGTAAATATATGCAGGACTCTGTATGTATAATCCTGTTCTGCTATCTTCTAATTTTTGGTAGGTGTCAGAATTGTAGATAAAATCAATAGCTTGGTCGATTCCTATTTTGTAATCTTGGATCAAGTATTCGGTCATTTTATCCACTGCCTTATTTACCAAATATTTATTGATATTTTCCTTTGTCATAATTACTTTATTCTTTTCAGTAAATTTATAGCTTTTTGAGTTCCAAAATAGTATTGACTATTTAGTTTCTTGTATTCTAACTCTTTGGCTAAATCGTCCAATGTGTAAGAGCCTTCTTCATAACGTCCTAAGAGGTATGCCACTCCATCATCAGCAATTGGACCAATGACAATGTCATAGTTATGCTTGAAAGGCTTAGGCAATCTACTTCGATTATTATAGATAAAATTAGCCCATTCCGCAGAAACCTTGTCAAACTTAAGAACGTTAATGGTTGGAGAAGAAAGGTTGGTTTCATCAAATTCATATTCTTGTACAATAGGACTTCCTCCAAACATAAGTGCTCTTTTACAAGCTAACTCTTCTGCTTGACTTCTGATATCAGTTAAGTAGAATCCTTGTCCGAAGTCTTTAAATTTCTTGGTTTTGTTGATCTCAATCTTATTGAACTCAACATTTGTTCCATGAAATAGAATCATGTCAATGCTCCTCCTTGTTTTTGACAAATAATAACTAAATCATCTACAGTATCTTCAATAGATTGTAGATGAAGTGTATTGTAAAATTTCAGAAGAAAATCAATTCCCTGAAAGTGCTTTAGATACAGATATGCATTTTTTGTAGGCAAATTGAATCTATGCCCCATGCTTCTGATGCAAGCATTAATAAATGGTATTTTATATTTTTCTTCCATACTTATCTTTTTTGCCGCAAATTTACGATTATTTTCTCAAATCTCCAAATTTATTTATAATAATGTGTGTTTCCTTGTTATTTTCCTTGTATTAAGGAATGGATTTTGTATCAGCATCCTCTGATTTGTTCCTCGCGAGGGCACCCAATTGCCCAGGTTATGGCACTTTGTTGCCCTCGTGAGGAACTAATTCGAGGTACTAGGATAGGGATTTGCCAACAACCTCGTAGCTCTAGAATATAACACAGCTTCGCTTTTCTACCGCACACCGCACTAAATCTGTGTAATCTATTTATTATCTTATATTTATACAAGTGCGGTGTTGCCTAAACACCGCAAAGACACCGCACAACACCGCACTAATTCTCAAAGAAGCAAAAATAGCACTCTATAGTCTATAATAAGTGATAAAAATGTGCGGTGTAGTGCGGTGTTGGTGCTGTGTTTTTATAACATCGCACTGCTGTAATGAAGTGGTATATAGTGTGTTGCGCGGATTTTGTGCGGTGTGCGGTCTATTTCTGAGTTTAGTATGTGGTTCTTCTCAAATTTTGGTACATTTATGTATCTAAGTT
>ULSN01049432.1_pt1 | contig 16157 bp, 13 predicted proteins | sample 1956771 | NCBI WGS metagenome assembly ULSN01 (sample SAMEA4835709, study PRJEB28245) | human gut metagenome | biome: gut microbiome; material: fecal sample | place: Denmark | collected 2008
TTCTAAAGTTTTTTGTTTATAAGTGTTCTTTAAAGATGACGCAAAAGTACAGCGAACTTCGTAATTAGAGAAATATTTCCGTAATAATTTTAGTTAAATACACATTTAGCCAATGATTAGTGGACGATGATTAATGATTAATGATTAATTTTGCGGACGATTAATGAATGTAGGACGAATAATCAGCCACAACCATTAATCACTTAACCATTAATCATTATCAAAAATGGCAGTTAAGAAGAATACACTTCTCATCGTGGCAGGCAGCCTCCTTATCTTATTATTAATAGGAGTTACCATTCTGCTGATTTCCGAAAAGCAAACCAACAAGGAACTGGTGATGGAATTCAATCTGGATAAAGAAGACCTTGAAAATCAATACACAGACTTCGCCAGACAATATGACGAACTGAAGCTGACAGTCTCCAACGACTCCCTCTCCGTACTCTTAGAGCAGGAACAATTGAAGACCCAACGTTTATTGGAAGAACTCCGCACCGTGAAGAGCAGCAATGCCACCGAGATACGCCGTCTGAAGAAGGAACTGGCCTCTCTCCGCAAAGTCATGATAGGCTATATCAACCAGATTGACTCGCTGAACCGCCTGACTGCTCAACAGAAGGAAATCATAGCCGATGTCACCAAGAAGTACAACGCCGCTTCCCGGCAAATCAGCAACTTGTCCGAAGAGAAGAAGAACCTTACCAAGACCGTGACACTTGCCGCCCAACTGGACGCCACCAACATCTCTGTGCAGCCCACAAACAAACGCGGCAAGACTGCCAAGAAGGTGAAAGACATCGTGAAGTTCAAAATAAACTTCTCCATCGTGAAAAACATCACTGCAGAGACCGGCGAACGTACCCTCTACATCCGCATCACCAAACCGGACAATGACGTGCTGACCAAAAGTTCCTCGAACACCTTCCCATACGAGAACCGGGAACTGGTATATTCCATCAAGAAGTATATAGAATACAACGGAGAAGAGCAAGCCGTCACCGTATATTGGGATGTAGAAGAATACCTCTATGCAGGCACCTACCGCGTAGACATTTTTGCTGACGGTACCCTTATCGGTTCGCAATCATTCAGCTTGAATTAATACAAAAAAATCTAAATTATTTTGCAATATCATTGAAAGCCTATACATTTGCATCGTTGTTTATGCAATTATTGTTGCTGTATAAACAACAGATTCATCACCTTAATTAATGTATAGCCCAATGAAAAAGTTCTTCTGTTTCATCTGTTTGGCATACCTATCCTTCCCCATGAAGGCCCAGGAAGCATTAAGCTTGGATAGTTGCCGTGCATTGGCAATCTCCAACAACAAAGAACTGCTGATAAGCCAGGAAAAAATCAACGCTGCCCACTATCAAAGGAAAGCGGCATTTACTAATTACCTTCCCAACATTTCGGCCAGCGGCGGATATATGCGTAGTCAAAAAGAGTTGTCCATCCTCAGCGACGCTCAGAAAGGAGCCTTGTCCGGATTGGGTACAAGTCTCAGCGGACCGTTACAGCAGGCTGCCCAAGTCATCGCACAGCTTCATCCAGAACTGGCAGGCCAATTGCCGGCTTTAGGACAAAGCCTGGTAGGTGCCCTCGACGGTGCAGGCCAATCCTTGGTTGACGCCTTTCGTACAGACACCCGCAATATGTATGCGGGCGCACTGACCTTGACCCAACCCCTATATATGGGCGGCAAGATACGTGCCTACAACAAAATTACCAAATACGCCGAAGAGCTGGCCCGCCAGCAGCACAACACCGGTATGCAGGAAGTAATCCTGAGTACAGACCAGGCATATTGGCAGGTAGTGTCCCTTGCCCATAAAAAGAAGCTGGCAGAAGGTTATCTGAAACTACTGCAGAAGCTCGACAGCGACGTTGACAAAATGATTGCCGAAGGCGTTGCCACCAAAGCAGACGGACTCTCCATCAAAGTAAAAGTGAATGAGGCCGAAATGACCCTGACCAAAGTAACCGATGGCCTGAGCCTTGCCCGGATGCTGCTGTGCCAATTGTGTGGTCTCGACCTTTCCACTCCCGTCATGCTCACAGACGAACAGAAGGAAGACCTGGCTCCCACTACTCCGGAAAACGGTGCCATCGACATCAACAATGTTTATGCTACCCGTCCCGAAGTACGTAGCCTGGAACTTGCCACGCAGATTTATAAGCAGAAAGTAAATGTCACCCGTTCGGAATATCTTCCTTCCATAGCACTAATGGGCAGCTATATGGCAACCAACCCTTCCGTCTTCAACAGTTTCGAGAAAAAGTTCAAGGGGATGTGGAATGTGGGTGTCATGGTGTCGGTACCCATCTGGCACTGGGGCGAAGGCATCTATAAAGTAAAAGCAGCCAAATCGGAAGCACGCATCGCCCAATACCAGTTGGATGACGCCAAAGAAAAGATAGAGCTGCAGGTCAACCAGTCGGCTTTCCAAGTGAACGAAGCTGCCAAGAAACTGACCATGGCCGAAAAGAACCTGGAAAAAGCCAACGAGAACCTGAGATACGCCACACTTGGCTTTGAGGAAGGCGTTATACCTGCCAGCAATGTGCTCGAAGCGCACACCGCATGGCTTTCTGCCCAATCGGAAAAGATAGACGCACAGATTGACGTAAAACTGACGGAAATCTATCTGAGAAAGGCAACGGGGGAATTGACAATTGATAATTGATAGTTTCTTCAATCGTAAATAGTAAACAGTCAAATAGTAAATAATATGTTGGATACAAAATCACAAAACAGTAACATGTTGTTGGCATTCCTCACGCTGACGGGAGTGATTGCCATCGTTGCCCTTGTAGGTTTCTTCATGTTGCGTAAAGGGCCGGAAATTGTGCAAGGACAAGCAGAAGTAACGGAGTATCGAGTATCGAGCAAAGTGCCGGGACGTATTCTGGAATTTCGTGTAAAAGAGGGACAAAGCGTACAAGCCGGAGACACCCTTGCCATTTTGGAGGCTCCGGACGTGCAGGCCAAACTGGAACAAGCACGCGCCGCCGAATCGGTAGCCCAAGCCCAGAACGAAAAAGCTCTGAAAGGCGCCCGTCGGGAACAGATACAAGCTGCCTATGAAATGTGGCAAAAGGCACTGGCCGGACTGGAGATTGCCGAAAAATCCTACACGCGTGTGAAGAACCTGCACGACCAAGGCGTGATGTCTACACAAAAGCTTGACGAAGTTACCGCCCAACGCAATGCAGCCCGGGCTACGGAGAAAGCCGCCAAAGCCCAGTATGATATGGCCAAGAACGGTGCGGAACGCGAGGACAAAGCCGCTGCCGCTGCCTTGGTGGAACGTGCCAAAGGAGCTGTGGCCGAAGTTGAATCGTACATCAAGGAAACTTACCTGATTGCACAGACTGCCGGTGAGGTATCCGAGATATTCCCCAAAGTAGGCGAGCTCGTGGGCACGGGTGCTCCCATTATGAACATCGCCATTCTGGACGATATGTGGGTAACCTTCAATGTACGCGAGGACTTGCTGCAAGGGTTGGGTATGAATACCGAATTCGAGGCGTTCATCCCTGCACTCGATAAGAATATCCGCCTGAAAGTGTACTATATGAAAGACCTCGGCACATATGCCGCCTGGAAAGCGACCAAGACTACCGGCCAGTTCGACCTGAAAACATTCGAAGTAAAAGCCGCTCCGCAAGAGAAGGTGGAAGGACTGCGTCCGGGAATGAGTGTTGTATTGAAGAAGTAAAGGAGTTATGAGTTATTGGAGAGGATGATGGAAAGAAATAAGAAACATACGGCTTTGTGGAATGTAGCAAGACGCGAATGCCGCCGTCTTGTTTCCCGCCCGCTCTATCTGTTCTGTATGGTGATAGCACCGTTGTTCTGCTACATATTCTTCACCACGCTGATGGACTCCGGGCTTCCTACGGACATGCCCGTAGGTGTGGTGGACCAAGACATGAGTGCCACTTCACGCCAGCTGATACGTAACTTGGACGCTTTTGAGCAGACAGCCGTCGTCGCCCGCTACCCTACCATCAACGAAGCCCGTACCGCCATGCAGCGCGGAGAGATTTACGGTTTCTTCTACATTCCCGAAGGTACCTCTGCCAAAGCGCAGGCCGGACGGCAGCCCAAACTCTCTTTCTATACAAACAATACCCTGCTCATCGCAGGTTCACTCCTCTTCAAGGATATGAAGATGATGAGCGAATTGGCATCCGGTGCCGCAGCACGTAGCACCCTATATGCCAAAGGAGCTACCGAGGAACAAGCGATGGCCTTCCTCCAACCCATCGTCATAGATACGCATCCACTCAATAACCCGTGGCTGAACTACTCCGTATATCTGTGCAACACCTTTGCACCGGGCGTATTGATGCTGCTTATCTTCATGGTAACCGTCTATTCCATCGGAGTCGAGATAAAAGACCGCACCGCCCGCGAATGGCTGCGCATGGGCAACAACTCCATCTGGATTTCCCTTGCCGGCAAACTGCTGCCGCATACCGCCATCTTCTTCCTGATGGGAATATTATATAATGTATACCTCTACGGTTTCCTCCATTTTCCCTGCAACAGCGGCATCCTGCCGATGCTGCTTGCCACCCTTTGCCTGGTGCTGGCATCGCAAGGCATGGGAATATTGATGATAGGAACCCTGCCTACCCTGCGTCTGGGACTCAGTTTCGCTTCCCTATGGGGCGTACTCTCTTTCTCCATGTGCGGATTGTCATTCCCTGCCATGGGCATGCACCCCGTATTGCAGGCATTGGCAAATCTGTTCCCCCTGCGCCACTATTTCCTGATTTATGTGGACCAGGCACTGAATGGATACCCCATGATTTACTCGTGGGTCAACTACGTAGCGCTGCTTATTTTCATGATGCTCCCGTTCCTTATAGCCCATAGGCTGAAAGGAGCGTTGGTTTACTATAAATACATGCCCTAATGAAAGACCTGACGTTCAGACAGAAAGTGATACAAGGCATTCATGACTTGTTCTATATATGGAAACGGGAATTCGGCACCACCTTCCGCGACCAGGGCGTGCTCATCTTCTTCGTGCTCGTTCCGTTGGTCTATCCGTTGATATACGCTTTCATCTATACCAACGAAACTATCCACGAAGTGCCCACTGTCGTGGTGGATGACTCACGCTCCTCGTTGAGCCGCGAATACCTGCGGAAAGTGGACTCCAGTCCCGAAGTGAGCCTCGTGAGCTACTGCGCTGATATGGAAGAAGCCAAACTGATGTTGAAGGACCGCAGGGCATACGGTATTATCTACATCCCCTCCACCTTCAGCGACGACATTGTACGCGGTAAGCAAACGCAGGTCAGCATCTTCTGCGACATGAGCGGACTGCTGTATTACAAAGCCTTGCTGACTGCCAACACCAACGTGTCGCTTGCCATGAACGCAGACATCAAAGTGGAGCGAAGCGCCAATACCACCGACCGCCAGGACGAGATTACCGCCTACCCGATAGAGTATGAGGATGTCGCCCTCTATAATCCAACCAACGGATTTGCCGCTTTCCTGATTCCGGCAGTATTGGTATTGATTATCCAGCAAACGCTGCTACTCGGCATCGGCTTGTCTGCCGGGACGGCACGCGAGCAGAACCGCTTCCGCGACCTGGTGCCTATCAACCGCCACTACAACGGCACACTACGCATTGTGATGGGAAAAGGGCTGAGCTACTTCATGGTATATTCACTGGTATCGGTATATATACTGTGTGTGGTTCCATGGCTTTTCAGCCTCAACCAAATAGCGATACCCGGTGTCCTGACTCTGTTCATCCTGCCCTACCTGGCCGCTTGTATTTTCTTTGCCATGACAGCATCCATTGCCATCCGCAACCGCGAAACGTGCATGCTGCTGTTCGTGTTCACCTCCGTGCCGCTGCTGTTCCTCTCCGGCATTTCATGGCCGGGAGCTGCTATGCCCGCTTTCTGGAAGTACTTCTCGTACATCTTCCCTTCTACCTTCGGCATCAACGGCTACGTACGCATCAACAGCATGGGAGCCACACTCAATGAAGTCTCTTTCGAGTACCAAGCACTATGGATACAAACGGGCTTCTACTTCATCACCACGTGCCTGGTATATCGCTGGCAGATATTGCAGAGCAGGAAACATGTGATTGAAGAGTATAAGAAGCATAAGAGTATAGAAGCGTAACACATTGTTCCAAGCCTACGAAACAAAGTGTTCACATGCGTTTGAACACTTTGTTTCAGCGTATCAGAACAATTTGTTCCCCTTAATAAAACTAAGTGATTGATTTTATCTTTTTGAAAGTCAAAAAGTAAGGACTAAATTCAAAGGTAACAGGTAACACATTAGTAGCAAAAGTCTTGCTGCACATTGCGTTTCTCTGCATAAATTCAAATATCTCTATCACAAAGATAGGCAATATTTCTAATTATACCAAGGGATACATAAAAAAAAACTTTTATTTTGCCCACGGCTCTTTCATTTAAGATTTCGTTGCTCACTTAAAAATATTGTTATTTTATAGTGAGTGTTTCCTTGGGTGGTGAAGGCGCTTTTTGCTCGCACGGTTCATAATTCATGGGGCGATTCGATGATTGGAAGATATGCTTCCGATGATACGGATTTCTTTGATTTTTAGCAAAATAAGTGCTTAAATAATCGAAACCGGAACCTATCGTATCTTTGACGGTCTTGACATCATAGCCGACAAGGAAAAATGGGGAGGAAACATGAGGGTTATAGAATATGAATCCAACACGGTAAAGAAGTCGTCTGGCACACAGACCGCTGAAAAGAGGCTGTATGTGAGCAAGCAGTCTGCCAACAGACACTCCGGCGTTGGGTTCGTTGTGCGCAATCACTGATCGATAGAAAGCATGCACTGGACGCTGGATTGCAATCTACTGCAAGACAGGATAAAACGCAAGTAGACAAGAGCCGCTAGAAACCTTGATACCATACAAAGAATTGTACACTTGCTGTTCTCTATATGGAAAGGACTCCGTAAAAAGAGGGATGACAAGAGAAAGGGGATGGCCGAACTCATGAGGGAGGTATCAATGGACTTTACCAGACTTTTACATTTTCTTCGCCAAAAATGACAAAAAACAGATTTAGACAAAAGTATAACTATCTGACATACAGAAATAAAAGAAAAGCCCGATTCATTGCGAATCGGGTAAGGAGCAATATATCATTACTTCTACTTTAAATGAAAGAGCCGTGTTTATTTTGCAGACAAGAATCCACAATGTATACTTTATCAGATGCTTACATAATTATTATAACCTGACACAGTTTATTTTGCACTCTCATCCTGCTCTTGTCTTTACAATATACTCAAAAATTTGAGTATGCTATTGATATTTTATGGTCAATTCTGTTTTATTTTAATATTTACAGCAATAGGGCCACAATAGTTAAATCCTACATTATAGCTAATTATATCATTCCTTTTCAATTCATCTAATGACTCTCCTTTTTCATTACGTTTAAAAAAGAAAATATCATCTCCATATATATCCCTTCTGACCATTCCTGAATTCAAAGATAAACGATTAATGGTACCAGTGAATTCTTTTTCAAGGATGCCCCTTGGATGATATTTGATTTTTGGATCAATATTTATACCCTTTAATTCTGAGAATAAATTTAACGCCTCTAAGATTTGGTTGTTTAAGTATAAGGCACGTGCATACCAAAATTGTGCATGATATCGATTATCCCCTTTAGTAAAAGATCTTCTTAAATAAAATAAAATATCATCTAGATTTTTATTTTCTTCTTTAGACAACAAAACTCCCATTTTATAATTTAAGTCTTTATCCGCAGGTTGCGCTCCTAATGTTTGCTTTAAAACGTCTATTGCTTTGTCTAAAAATCCTTCATTCTCATACATTGATGATAATCGAGAAGCTAAGTAAGGACTTCTATTGTTTTGATGAAATGCCTCCTCTAATAGTTCTTTAGCTTTAGGTGTATTATTCATAAGAGTGTTGAAATTAGCATTTGCTTCTAAAATAAAAGTTTCTTCAGGAAATGCTTGCGTAGCTATTGATATATATTTTTCTATTTCTTTAGATATTTTTTCAATAGGAGCTAATTCCTGTTCATCTAAATAAATTTTAAGTATTGCTAATTTGGATTTTATTATTGTGTGATATGGGTGAGCAGTATACACTCTTTTAGCTAAAAGCGCTTTGCATATATCCTCGGTTTCCTGCAAATATTTTCTTTTTTGAAGTATATTCTCCGTTTTCTCTGCTAAATTATATTTCAATTCAGATAGGGAGTGTAGTATTAGAATATCAGATGAATTTGTAAGTTCATTAGCTTTTTTCAAAAGCTCTTCTGCTCTTTTAGAATTTCCACCAGGAGCTGTCATTTCAAAAATAGCTTCTTGCTGCATCAGTTTAGGATCATCAATACTTTTTTTACTGGCAATAAAATACAAATGTCGTATGTTATCTAAATTTCTAAATGTTCTCAATAAAGTTTTCCCATTTGTCAAATATAAAAAAGCATTCTTATCAGAATTATAGTCTACGTCTAAATGATTCAGTATGCGAATGTATTCATCAAATTTTTCTTGTTCATTTGTTAATATTCCCATAGTTACAAACTCAGCAATAAGTCTGTGCCTACTTTCATACACATAATCATTCACATAATAATCTCTTCGATCCAATATAAGATTTTCAAGAGGTTCAAAGAATTTCTCTTTAAAGTCTGAAAAATTGACATTGAAAACACGATTTAATAGCCCCGCTCTAGTGTAGGAGCCTATGCTATGCATAAGGCATACTGCTAGGTAAAGAGGCTTGGCAGCTTCATCAGGAATATTATTGTATTCATCACATACAATTTCTTGGAATGATTTTCCTTGGGTAGCTTCATATAATGCAACTAGTAATTCTCGACCTGCTTTTTCTGTAAAAGATTGAATTTGAACATCTCTACTTTTTCCTTTTAAGACACCTAAAGAATCGTTTTGGCTTAATTTATCTAACAATTCATTAATCTCTCTCAAATCCAAATATTTCAACTCATATGATTGCTCAACAAAATTCTTTATCTTAACACATTCAACATTCCATATATTTGTCCTTTCTGTTGTTATTATTGTGACAGGTATATTATTTCTTTTAGATGTTATAATTAAATTATAAATATCGGACTCATTTTTGCTGGCATTATCCACAAAAATATAGATACGTTCTTTGATTAAAGAATATACCTCTTCTATAATGTCATATCTTAAAATAGAATTATCGCGTAAATAAAATGCTTTTTTGTTAAAATCAATTCCAGCACTCCAAGCTATTCTTTTGTTAAGTATAGTTTTTCCTGTACCAGCATGCCCTTTAATCAAGTATAGATGCGGCATACTATCTTCTTCGAAATCAATAAATAGCTCGGCTAAAATATCATCTAAAGAAGTCCTCTTGATATCCCAATTTTCAATTATTGAATGCCAACCATTAGAATAACCTTTATAAAAAAGGTTAGGTGATATAGAAGTAGTTTCAATCTCCGGTGTTACAAATTCTAAATCGTTCTCTAAATAACTAATAATATTTTCACTCGGATGAAAATTGGAAATGTTGATATATCTGAAAAAATGAGATTTTTTTTCAAGATCTTCTTTTTTTGTTTCCCAATCAAGTAACATATCTTCCTTGACTTCTTCTTGCAATTTCTGCATAAAATTAGCAAAAGTAGCCTCAATTATTGTAATTTTTTTACTTTGCCATAATCTTTTTTGAGCTTCTTTGGCTTCAGGAATAACAATATAAGATCTTTCTCTGTTTTCAATCTCTTTATTCAATTCTAAAAGTATAGAACGTATGTCGGGGTCTTCAAGACTATGACCAATAAATAGAATAGGATAGTTACCTGCTAAATCCAAAAGTTTTGAAAATAATCTTTCCCTGTGACGTTTATGTGTTATATACTGATCCACAGTGAGTATAAAAGGAATTTTATCATTATATGCTTCGTTTATACATCCATGAAGTTTCATGTATAGAAGGTCATTAGGGGTCTGTATTTTAGAATCTATCGACTCTCCATCTTGGACAATTTTCACCAAAGTTTGTCTCTTTTTAGACGAATAGCTATAAGCTTTTTCTATTATAGTGTCGTAATTCGTTGTAACAATAGCTTTCCATTTATAAGTAGGAATTAACATATGTGAATCTTCAGCCGGTTCATATTTAGAGAAAATATCAGCAATGAATTTCTGTACGGAGAAAAGACTGCTTTCGGATATTGCATATTCAGCTACAGAGGCTAAAGGCATATCTTTATATTCTGAACCTAAAAAATGTTCTGCAATCAGATTAGACAGTTCCTTTCCTGAAGGAGAGTCTTTCCCTTCTGGATGAATTGCACCTTTTGTTGCACCTGCTCCTAAAAATAAGATAACATTCCCATTTTGTATTTGTCGTATAAGTATATTAGGTATTTCCATAAACAGATATTTTTTGATTGCGTCGTAAATATACGAATAAATTCTAATTTAACGCATGCTTTTGGAATTCAAACACTGAATAACTTCTAATCTTTCACTTTCTAAGTTCAATGATTTAGACTATATCGTCATTTTCCTGAGAAACGTATCGGAATATTCCATGACATCAAGAACAACAACTGGGACTGCATCATCCTGACATACGACCAGTTCGGAAAAATACCCCAGTCCCCGAAATACAGCAGGAGATATATGCAGGAAATAGAGGGTATCGAAGAGAACATTGCCGTATTCGAACAGCAGGGCAATGAAGTGACTGGCTGGATAAAGAAAGGGCTGGAAAGAAAGAAGGAGAACCTGGCGACCAAACTTGAAAAGCTGGAGCAGGATATAAATGACCGGACGAATGACCTGACCGATTTCAGACAGATGGGCATCGACCACCTCTTCGTTGACGAATCACATTATTAGAACTTTTTACAGAAAAATTGAATATCAGGTATCTATATTGCATACTTTCAAACTTTGATTCAAAAACAGAAAAATAAAACTACCCCCCCAATCATTTATGATTCAGAAATTATTAGGATTGATTGCAATGATTAACTGTTGGCTAGATAAACATCTCGGTAAAATTGAATCCGGATTCAGAGTATGCTTTCTAAGATTTGCATCTCGTACGGTACGTTCTTTTGCTTCCTCATGGGCAATCCCTACAAGCTTATAGCTATTTGGAATGTATGACGAACATTTCAGTAAGTTTGTTGTGTATAACCCTCCATCTCCTGTATCTAATGCACTTTCATTTACAGAGCAAGCATATAAGCGAACTTGTTGCTCTATGGCACTCATAATGTGTGCGTCATAGTAGGGTCTGATACTTCGTTTGAACGAGCCTTCGTCTGAAAACATTCTCATTGATTTATGAGACTCTGACAGATTTTCAATAAGTAGATTTCGGCAGCAGTCAAAAACCGAAATCTGACGTGAAGTGATACCTATCAAATCATCTTTATTTATGACTTCTTCATTTTCATTGATTTCTAAAATAGTGTTTTTTGATATGTACCATGTCCACTATAAAACGCAATGGCAAAATCAGGTCTACTTGCTTTAATCCTGTTTATGGTCAATAATAAACTATATTTTGCAGGATTCATAGATATGATTATTTCATCATCAGTCCACTGATCACCATGGTCACTCTCTAAAAATTGTTTCTAACGATCAATGTCTTTTTTACGCCAGGCAGTCCCTTTGAATTGCCAATTAATAATGCGATTCTTTTCATACGCATTAAATATATGAGTTAATAAAATTTCTAAATTCAAAGCTGTATCCGTCTATGTTCTCATTCGGATCAACCGGATATTTCCAATTCGATTGAGACATGCTTTAGAGCCATGAAGTATAGTGGATTCAATAATGTTGAAGACACTCATCTGACTCACTTGGATAGATTGAATAGAATTGAAAGGTTGTTTGCAGTAATTTACATGGGCGTATTTGACTGGAATACACAAACACTTATTTATTCTAAAGCACGGGAGAAAAGTAAAAAACATATTCAAATATGGACTGGAAGATATTGCTAACTGTCTGCTATATCCTTGCCACAAAGCAACCAACAACTCTTTTTCTTTTTTCATCATACTTCTTTTCCATTAAATGTTAAACACTATTGTTTCAGAAACAAAAGACAATGCTCCCACATGGGAAGCCCCCTCATGGGGACGGGCCTTTATGACCGGCCGGGCAGGGACTCTTTCAGAATCATCTCCGCCGTTTCCCTGTATTCTTCCAGATGCCGCGAGACAAGGTGGTTGATGAAGCCCTCCAGCGTGACCTTCCCGTTTCTCGAGGCTCCCGCCAGAATGGACAGTTTCCGGTGCAGGGCGGCGGGAATATGCAGCGACCGGCGCTGCATGCCCGCAATGCCATGCAGGTATTCCTCCCCGTAAACGGACGGCTGTATGGGGCCGCTTCTCCTTGCGGGATGCATAGTGTCGTTACCGGACGTTCCACGTCCCTTTCAGGGACAGGCAGGCGCTTCCCCCATTATCTCACGGATGCGGTCCGCGTCCATCCCGCCGGGATCGGTCCGGCCTTTTGCTCTCTTTCCTGTCATGATATGCCTTCTTGAACTTTTACAGTGATTTATCGGCGGACCGTTCCTTTCGGCTGTCCGTCTTCATTCCAGGGACGGTAGACCTCACCGAGCAGGGAGGCGATATCCTCCTTGTGTTCCTCCATATGGAGTTCCAGCAGCCGGATGATAAACCCGGAGATGCTGCCGCAACCGACGGCCCTGACCAGCATTGCGATCCGGCGGTGCAGTCTCCCGTCAATGTATGCAGTCTTCCACTCCTCGGCCTTGGGAGCGGGTACCAGAAACTTCCTTTTGTATTCTTCCGGGTCTGTCACTTTCACTGCCCGGGCCTGCCTTTCATTATCCGGCATCCCTATCGCTGGTTCCGTGGATGGGAAAACGGGCTCTGACAGAAAGTTCCCCGTGAGTCCGACCCTCTCGAGAACGATATCGGAAAGCCGGTTCTTTTCCTTTTCTGAATCCATATCTTAAAATCTTAAATTATTAAATTACACAACTGGTATTGTATCGGAATACAAAATAAAGGAAGAAGAGTACAGGACAGAACCGCCTGTCACTTATAGTCATCCAAAGTCGGTTATTGTCATGATACACACGACAGGTGGACGGACATGCCGCTGCGTTCGGACGGTTCTTCCTATACGGAAGTGACGCCAGAGGTCCGCTGCCCGGAGAAGTGTGGAAAAGCGGACAGGATTCCGTTTCCTTGTCCACCGGTTCTTTTCAATCCTTATGGGCAGGTGTGGGAGCACGTATCTGTCCTGATACGGATTCTTAAATTATCAGTCTACAGAAGTGTATAAATAGCAATCCGTTAATGGAGACGATGAAGAAAAAACATAAGTCGTACATGGCTGCCTGCCCGTTCTCCATTTGCAGAAGTGTATAAGTAGCAATCCGTTAATGGAGACAATGAAAAGAAAACATAAGTCGTATATGGCTATATGCCCATTCTCCATTTGTAGAAGTGTATAAGTAGCAATCCGTTAATGGAGACAATGAAAAGAAAACATAAGTCGTATATGGCTATATGCCCATTCTCCATTTGTAGAAGTGTATAAGTAGTAATCCGTTAATGGAGAATAGGGCATGGAAAGAACTGATTTCCCGTAGATGCGCCTCCTTATCCCTGAATTATGAGCGTAAGTCACATGGTTATGGAGAGATATCCATCCTTTTATGGGGAGAGCAGCCGGCAAACACCTGATGGAAATGTCCCGCAAACCACAGGGGAATAGCCATACAATGGGATGATACACAATGATTATTGGATAATCGTGGTCCGCTCCAGCGGACAGCAAGTTGTGTTTTCGTTAAACGAAAACCGGACGGTTTAACGGCAATTAAGCCGCTAAACCGTCCGCTTCCTAAGCTCCGAAGTCGCTTGATTTGTCATTACGGGTTATTCAAATAAATATATTAGTTTGTTCTTTTGCTGTCAGGATCGTGATTTTACTATCCTGATAGGAAACCGTTAATTTCCTTTAAATGACTTGCCTCCTCCCAATTGCATCACATGAGTGTAAAATCATGGATGCGGCTATCAGCATGTCCATACTGTTAAATGTTAAATATCCCAATTATCCAAAATCCTTTTCCTTCTTTACCATTATAATACAGTAGTAAACTAAAAACAAGGAATAATGATGGATAGGAAAAAGAAAAGGTTGCTTTCTCCATTGTTGGAGCGGACACTGGATGCGTTGAAAGGACAACGTAGCATGCAAACATTGGAGAACTACCATAGTAGTATAAATAAGGTAAAGGAATTTGTGGGTGATGGATGGGAACATCTGACGGTAGAAGACATCACAAGAGGTTGGACGGACAGATTCACCACATGGCTGGAAAGCCACCATGGCGACAAGCCTCAGACCGTAGACTTTTATCTTCGCACGTTCCGGGCTGTGTACGGCCATGCGCTGGCACTTTCTTCCGAGGGCACGGACGGGAAACCTTTCAGCGGACATCACACCGGCGGCAGCTTTCCTGCCAAACGTGCGCTCCGGAAAGAAGAAGTACAGCGTCTGCTCTCGCCCAGCTTGCGGCAGACACTGCCGGAGAACCAGCGTGAGGCGTTGGATGTGTTATTGTTCATCTTCTACGCCCGTGGAATGGTATTCAAGGATGTGTACGGGTTGACCCACCGGATGGTGACGGACCGGCACATCCGTTACCTGCGCAGCAAGACAGGCGTGCCCATTGATGTGGAGGTAGTGCCGGAACTGGAAGAAATCATGAAACGGTACCATCGGGAAGATTCGCCTTTCGTTTTCCCTTTCCTGCACGAGGCAAGGAAAGGATGTCCCGGAAAGGAGCTGCCGGAAGAATCCGCTTTGCGGCGAATCAATCGTACAGCCCGTATGATAGGGCGGAAAGTGGGACTCTCCGTACCTCTTACAACCTACGTGCTGCGCCACACGTGGGCAACATTAATGTTGGAAGACAGCCAGCCTGTGGAACTGATCAGCCAGTGCATGGGGCACACCTCGATACGTACCACGCAGATCTACCTTTCCCGTATCAGTAGCCGGAAGGTTGATACTGCTGTGGACGGCATGTACGACCGTATGCTACGGAAGCCCAAACATAAAAGAAAGGAAAGGGACATCCCGTCCGGTTGCCATCGAAAATCCGAATCCCCTGTATCGCAACCGATGGAAAACGGGAACACACATCCCCATGTTTCCCAAACTCCCGAAAACGAAAAATGTCCCTTTCTTAGCAAGAAAGAGACATTCGTTTCGTGTCACGTGAACACCGTAATATTTTTCGCTGCAAAGGTATATATTTCATACATTTGCAGCAAATTTTCTTCCGTTTTTTTTCTGTTTCACCTGATATTTCTTCCTGCCTTTCCGCCCTCTATTCTTTCCATGCGATGCGAAACACATTTTCAACCGCCTGTATCACAGAATTATATAAGTTTATTTCCCGTAATGTCTCTTTCTTGCTAAGAAAGGGACGCTCATTAAAGTGCCACCAAGATGTATGGAAAAGCGAAAAAAAATAGACAGGAAAGCAAATCCTGTTTCTTTTTCCCATCCAAATACAGTGAACCGTTGTATTTGCCGTACTATTCGCAAATGTACGGCAAATAGGCAAGAAAACATAAGGAGACGATAAAATGAAACAAATGACGAAGGAAAGGGGCGGGTCATGCTGAGTAACCCCACACGATACGGGCTAATCGCCTGCCGTTACCTTGTATGGGGCTGGCACAACAATGTTTGGCTCAATGCCCCCGAGATAGCGGCGCGTTACCACATGAACGTGCGTGCCCTCTCGCCGGCGTTGCGACGGTTGGTGATGGCAGGCATCCTGCGCTCACAATGCGGAGGAACAAGACCGGGCTTCATGCTCAGCCGTGCACCGGAGGAGGTGACGATGTTGGAGGTGGTGCGTGCGTTGGAAGGCAACTTCCGCATGGACTGCTGTCGCACGGTTCTCCCCTGCGTCCAGTGCTCGTGCGAGACAGACAGCAGTCGGGTTTGCGGAGTGTTCCGGGATATGCTCGACGAGCTTCGGTCGCGGCTGTCAAGCGTTTCGCTCGAAGACCACGCCGCCACGGAAGAATTTTCGGGGGG
>ULSN01046835.1_pt1 | contig 16108 bp, 9 predicted proteins | sample 1956771 | NCBI WGS metagenome assembly ULSN01 (sample SAMEA4835709, study PRJEB28245) | human gut metagenome | biome: gut microbiome; material: fecal sample | place: Denmark | collected 2008
TAGATATTGAAACTATGTAAGCTGAACCTGTTGATACAATTTCAACTGTTCCTTCGCTCTCATCTTCATAATTATATACTGTTGTCACATCATCTTTTGATGCCGGCTCACCCGCTATTGTGTAAAGTGCATATGTACTTGCTGGTGCATATGATTTTACTGATATAGTACACTTTCCACTTACAGGTATTGTTATCTTAGCTCCTGTAGTAAACTGTGCTGAATTAGGGCTTGGTCCATTAGGAACTAACTTACCTTTTGTAGCATCAATAGCTAAACCATTGTAGTAGCCTGTTGTTCCCATAATATTATCATCATAATAATCACCATCATCACTCTTAACAAAAGACCAGCTTGTAACCTGCTCAAATATAAGCTTATGTGATGCTTCAGCACCCTTTACTGTAACTGTGTTACCTGACTTTACCTTGTATGGAAGTGCAAGGAAATCACCACCAAGTGTAAGTGTATATGAACCCTCTCTTAACTTAATAGCATCCTTATCTGTAAATACATATTCATATCCATCATCATTATTCATATATATGTATTTTACATTCTTGCCTGTTAAATCAGGTTCTTCCGGAAGACTTACTGTAACGGCATATGTTGGCTTAAGTCCTACAGTTATATCTAATTCTGCATCTTCTGAATATTTAATTCCATCTGATACAGAAGTTACTTCATAGTCATTAGCACCCTTTACGGCTACACTATATGAAACACCTTTTTCAAACTTAGCTGTATATTTCCAAGTATCTGTATCAATAGTTACTTCTGGAACATAGTCTGTTTCCTCAGTTGTTGTAAATACAAGTTCAAGGCCTTCTGTATAATAACCCTCAGTAATGCCATTAATCTTACCTGTTACTGTGCAGGTATCAAGGCTAATGACAGTTAAATCTGCTGTAATCCTGGCAGCAGTCTCTGTACTTACACTATGTTTATAAATACCACTCTTAATCTGGTATGCCGGATTGCTCAGTGATATCTCATATTCCATAACTTCATCTTCTGCTGGTACTTCAATTGAATATGTACCGCTCTTGCCATTCTCTGCAACTGTTATATCTGATGTATATGTAAGTCCAGTTGTATTATTAGTCGCTACAACCTGCATATCAGATGGAATATCTGATTTAGATGTAATAGTTCCATTTATTACTTTCTTATTAAGTTCTACACATTCGATTGAAAGATTTCTAATGTATGTATTAGTTTTAACATCTAATGTAAGCTCTCCTTCATCTCCTGTAAGATAACATTCAAATTCCACATCAACATAATTTTTGTCAGAATTTTCAACACAGGAAATACATTCCATCTTTCTTAAGACCTTGTCACTTCCTGTTATATTAAGTGTATTTCCTAATATGCTGTCCTTATCTGTACCTACGTTCTTATTGACAGTAAGTTTAATAACAGCCTTATCTCCCGCTGCCGGTATAACTATCTTAGTACCAGTATTAACCTGAATTCTATCACCTGTCGTTGGATAAAACTTACCTGATGATGCATCAACATATAATACATCTTTATCACCATTAGTATAAGTTCCTGTATCACTTTGAATTATTGTATTAGAACCTTTACTTGATAAAACTGTTTCTGAATATCCCCATTCGGCTTTAATATCCCCCCCATCTGCGAATGAAGCAGATGTTGTCGCATAACTTGTTGATGAGTCAACCTTTATTGACTGAAAATAATTCTGAACATTTGTTGTAAGTGTTACCGATGAAGCACCTTTATCAACTGTTCCTTCAATTATGTAATATGCCCAGCCATTTCCTGACTGTTCTGTTATTTTAATATTGCTCATTCCTGTAAATGCCATATTATCAGCAGTTACTGCTACATATGCCCTTAATGTTATTGTACAGGTCCTAGCATTATTAACTATTGGAAATGTTAATTCAGTGTTTGAATTAACCAGATAGTCGCTAGACCTTTTAGTTATTTTACCTGAATTAGCATTAATTAATAATTCATCATTATTAGAATTAACCAGCTTACCTGATTTGCCGTTCAATTCCGTAACTGAATTATCATTATCGCCATCTGCGTACATTGTAGAACTTACTGTCCACTCTGCACTGGCTTTTTCTGCCGCTTTGGCTGTAATGCTAAACAAGCCCTCCGGCAATGAAAGTCCAGATATGATTAAAGCTAACGCCATAAACATAGCCGAACTTCTGCGAAACCATTCTCTTCTACGTCTTGATTTCATAGTCCATACTCTCCCTTTCTTAACAATACAATGTTTTGTAACTTTTACACAAAACTAATTGCCTATTTTTTATAAGATTACAACTTTTGACGAAAATGTACTACTGATTTTTATAGTTCTCGGGTACCAATTACTGAAATTTTTAGGTTTTGATGTATTTTTTGTGATACATTGCATAAAATCCGTGTAAACATTTACCAATAATCGTCTATATCACAAAATAATATATATGTATTACTGCTAATTATTTACACGGATGTTATACGCATATATTTAATTATTATCATTCTCTTAGTGTCACATCTATTATCTGCCTGCTTGTCTGGCAATTATATTAACTAATTCATCAGCATCTATCGGCTTTGCTATATGTGTATTCATACCAGCTTTAATGCTCCGTTCTATATCATCATAGAATGCGTTGGCACTCATCGCTATAATTATTACAGTACCCGCATCTTCTCTTCCTGACTTTCTTATCTTCTCTGCAGTTTCCAAGCCGTCCATAACCGGCATCATTATATCAAGGAGTATAACATCATACTCATTAGCATCTGAATTCATATATGTATCCAGTGCTTCCCTGCCATTGCTTACTCCAACAGTCCTTGCACCCGCATTATCAAGAATAAAGCTTACAATCTCCATATTCATCTCGTTGTCTTCTGCAACCAGCACTTTAAGCCCTTCAATTGACATCTGTGCATCACATTTACTATTCTTAGCTTTAGTCACGTTACGATTAATTTTGAATGGTAATATTATTGTAAACTCTGTTCCAACATTCTGTCTGCTGATAAATTCAATTTCTCCACCCATTATCTCAATAAACCTCTTGGTTATTGCAAGTCCAAGCCCGGTTCCTTTATAAGCTGTTCTTGCATTGCTGCTCTCCTGTGCAAATGGCTCAAAAGCTATCTGCTGGAATTCTTCACTCATTCCTATTCCGGTGTCTTTACATATGAAAGTAACCTTAACTATATCGTCATCAGCTGCATTTTCACTATAAGAAAATCTTACAGAGCCATTCTGCACATTATATTTAATCGCATTGGATAATATATTCTGTAATATCTGCCTTAAATGAAGCGAACTGCCTATCAGATTGTCATATTCTATACTACCTCTGTCAACTGAATAATCGATACACTGTTCATCTGCCTGTGTCTCAATAACACTGCTGACCTCATTAATAATCTTCGTAAGCTCAAATGGTTCTTCTTTAATGGCAATCTCCCCCGACTCAAGCTTATTCATATCAAGAACATCATTTACAAGATCTAATAAAAAGCCTGAGGCTGACATAATCTTATCAAGACATTCTTCTTCCTTTTCCCTGTTGCCAAGATTGAACCTGCATATATCGACCATTCCTCTTATTCCATTAATAGGTGTTCTTATATCGTGGCTCATTCGCCTTAGAAAATCTGTCTTTGCAATATTGGCACGTTTCTCCTGCTCTGCCGCCTGTAGAAGCTGTCTTTTATATTCCATTTCCTGTAGCTGCATTTTGCTTTCGTCCTTGGCAATAACAAGCTGTCTTACAAACATGACAACACCTATTACCGCAATATAAACAAATAATGCAGCAGCAACCGCCCTGTTTCTTAAAGAATATACCTGCTTATCCGCAAAGAACGCATATATTGTATAATTCTCTATCTGCTTTCTCTTGCCATAGTAATAATCATTTTTGTATGGTACAGCTATAATACCATTATCATTTTCTTCCCAAGCTCCATCATATCTTTGCCTCAGTGCCTTCATATCAAGCCCCTGAAGCTCCTCGTCATTGGAATTAAGCACCTTGTCCTCATCTGATATATATACAATCCCATCCATATCAAACTCAAAACCTGATATGAGCCTGTCAATGCTTATATCTCCACTATTATCATAGCTTTCCTTCTTCACATATGTAATAACTGCACCTTTTGTATCTTTTCTTGCCGCTACAGCAATATCGGAAAACTCCTCATTCTGGCTTTCGGTATATGTTATGCTCCCTGACCTGGCATTAACTCTTGTTATATATACCTTCTGTGGGTGTTCAATGACATCTTTTACATTACTGTCGTCTATAACTGAATCAATATCCGTATATTCCATTCCCCTGCAAGATTCACATTCACCCTCTCCGTCAAGAACAACTATTCCGTCAAGTCTCTGGTTATACATATATTCATCTAAAAATGTATCAATATCATCTTCATACTGCATACACCTTACTAATTCCTGTGTCTTATCAGAAAGCCTGTACAAGCTTTTCACTTTATCATTCTGTATAAAGTATTCATATGTATTAACTCTTGTCTGCACAAAATCCAGCACCCTGTCTGCTGTCTTATTAACCGTTTCATTGCTTATTTCGGTAAATATAACAGCTACTATTGTCAACAATATAAATCCTGTAATTATTGAAATCAAAAATGCTTTAACATCTGATATGCCCCATATTCTACTCTTATCTTCCATTAGTTCCCCCATACTGCCATACTAACGTCAACCCCATATTTCTCTGCTATGCTCTGTATTGTGCCATCAGCCCTCATTTCGTTAAGCACCCCGGTAAGCTTCTTATCAATTCCACTGTCATTATCAAATGAAAATGCAATTCCCAGCTCTGACACGCTTAATTCTTCCCGAAGCACACCAAAATGTTCCTCATTGGACTGTACAAATACATTCATAGCATTTTCGTGACCTGCTATGGCATCAACATAACCTTTTCTCATACTAGCATATAATTCTTCCATCGTTGACATACTATACAGCACACCAACCTGCGGCATATTCGTATTGGATAGTATGTACTCTGGCTTGGAAGTTACCTGCACCGCCACTCTTTTGCCTTTAAGATCAGCAAGGCTTTCTATCCCACTGTTTTTATTGACAACTACTATCTGACGGCTGTACATATATGGACCAGCCCAGTTGTACTTATCCTCCCTGCCGGTCATTGTAAAACAGCCCCACAGGCAGTCTACCGCTCCCTCTTTAAGATATATGTCTTTGTTATCCCATACAATCTGCTTGAATACTGGCGTATAACCCATACGCCTGCAAGCCTCTCTTGCTATCTCAACATCAATTCCCGTAAAGTTGCCATCACTGTCAAGATAACTGTAAGGCACATAATTATCACTACCTATTATAAGAGGCTTTAAATCATTACTTGAACTCTTAGAGCCGTTATTATGTATATTACTGCACGCCATAAGCCCTGCTGATACTATGGCAGACAATATACATATAACTAATTTTAAATAACTAATTATATTATTACTTTTCATTTTCCCCCACTCTTTAATAAATACACTCTTAAGTACTTCTGCCTGATGTCCGCATATACCCTTTTATATGTTTATTAATGTTTTTAATCATATACTCTGCTGTTCTTACATAACTTTTATGTATTTAATTATATAGCCTGATGAACTATAAGTCTATGTTTATATATTTTAAAATTTTTAATTTATTTAGATATAATAAATTGTTCCGTAACTTATACTATATATCAATATTAAAAACAGCAGGAAGATATTATGAATTCCCAATATCTTCCTGCTGCTTATATACATCAGCTTATATGCTTTATTATTCTATTATAATTGTATGTTACTCATTATTGCTGTTATTAAATATACCTGGCTTTTCTACGTTAACAGTGCTCTTCGCAGCATCTTTATTATCTACTCCGGATGAAGCTGTATCAGAAGATGCATCTCCTATTCCCTTCCATATATCACTTTCCGTAGGTCCGTTAAGTGTAGATGAATAACTTCCGTCTTCATTGAATGTTACACTCTCGGCGACCTTTTCAGAATGTGTAAAACCTGTTGTATCAACTGGTTCTGGAATACCTTTGACCTCGCGGAATATCTTCATAAATTCCTTACCTGTAATTGTTTCGTGATCATAAAGGTAATGGGCAATCTTGTCAAGGACATCTCTGTTCTCTATAAGAAGCTGCTTAGCTTCCTCATAACATTCCTTTAACATATTCTTGACTTCTTCATCAATCTGTGCGGCTGTTTCATCAGAACAGTCAAGTCTTGCATTACCATTAAGGTAAGGGTCATCAACTGTTGCCAGATTCATAAGTCCGAATCTGTCTGACATACCATACTGTGTAATCATAGCCTTGGCTATCTTAGTAGCCTTTTCTATATCATTAGCAGCCCCTGTTGTAACTTTGCCAAAGACAATCTCCTCTGCCGCACGTCCAGCAACTAAAGTTACAAGCCTTGCCATAAGCTCATCTTTGTTCTGTAAGTACTTTTCTTCTTCTGGAACCTGCATTACATAACCTAATGAACCCATAGTTCTTGGTACAATAGTAATCTTCTGTACTGGCTCTGAGTCTTTCTTTAAAGCTGTAACAAGTGCGTGTCCTACCTCGTGGTAAGCAACTGTCTGCTTCTCTTCCTTGCTGAGTACCCGGTCTTTCTTCTCTTTACCAGCTATGACAACTTCAACTGCCTCAAATAAATCTTTCTGTGATACATACTTTCTTCCGGCCTTAACCGCAGCGATAGCAGCTTCATTAATCATATTGGCAAGGTCTGAACCTACTGCACCACTTGTTGCAAGTCCGATTTCTTCAAAATCAACTGTATCGTCCATAAGCACATCTTTAGAATGTACTTTAAGTGTTTCAATACGTCCCTTAAGGTCTGGCTTGTCAACTATAACTCTTCTGTCAAGACGGCCTGGTCTAAGTAAAGCCTTATCAAGAACTTCTGGTCTGTTAGTAGCTGCAAGTATAAATATACCCTTTGATGAATCAAAACCATCCATCTCTGCTAATAACTGGTTAAGTGTCTGTTCTCTTTCGTCATTACCGCCACCATATCTTGAATCACGGCTCTTACCAATAGCATCAATCTCATCTATGAATATGATACAAGGTGCCTGCTTGGTAGCCTCTTTGAAAAGGTCTCTTACTCGTGAAGCACCAACACCTACGAACATCTCAACAAAATCCGAACCTGCAAGTGAGAAGAATGGTACATTAGCCTCACCAGCTACTGCCTTCGCAAGAAGTGTCTTACCAGTTCCTGGAGGTCCTACTAAAAGTGCACCCTTTGGAAGCTTGGCGCCAATCTTTGAATATTTGTCTGGATTATGAAGAAAATCTACTATCTCTGTAAGTGACTCCTTCGCCTCATCCTGTCCTGCTACATCTTTAAATGTAACACCTGTCTTCTTCTGTACATATACCTTAGCTGTATTCTTGCCGACACCCATGCCGCCCATCATACCGCCGCCCTTGGATATTCTTCTATATACAAAGGCAAATATTACATATATGAATAAGAATGGTAATACATATACAACCAGAAATTCTACTATTGATGAATTAGAATCTGGTATATAACCTGAGAATTCAATACCTTTTCTCTTGAGTAATGGAACAAGTGTGTCATCATTAACATATCCTGTATAGTATGTGTAGCCTAACTTGTTCGCTTCCGGAGTATCCCCTGCACTGTCAACTGGTGTAATAAGAATTCTATCCTGTTCAAGTGCAACGCTCTTTACTTCATCATTATTAACCATCTCTATGAACTCATTATAAGTTATCTCCTTATAAGTAGCATTCTTTACGAGATTGTTAAGCATTGTTATTCCAATAAATGTAATAACCGCAGCAATTATAATAAAGACAATAAGACTGGTGTTCTTAGGCTTTTTATTATTGTTATTATTGCCGCCACCATTATTCCTGTTGTTATTATTACCACCACCGTAATTATTACCGTTGTTGTAATTATCCATTCGGCTTCTCCATTCCTAGTTCTTTATACTCTCATCGTCTGATAACTTACATTAACAGACAATACCCATTATAAAGAAGGAATATTTATAAATCAACCTTTAATAAAAGGTTTCATACTATTTATTTTTTATTAAGATTTAGTTATTCTTTTCCTGATACTCAAGCGCCGCGCCAATAAATCCTCTGAATAATGGATGTGGCCTGTTAGGTCTTGACTTTAATTCTGGGTGAGCCTGTGTTGCTAAGAACCAAGGGTGCTCCTTAATCTCTATCATCTCAACAATTCTTCCGTCTGGTGAAATACCTGAAAGCTGCATACCATTTTCAACAAGAACTTTTCTGTAGTCATTATTTACTTCATATCTGTGTCTATGTCTTTCATTAATAGTTTCTTCGCCATATAATTCATATGCCTTAGAATCCTTGGCAAGCACACAAGGGTATGAACCAAGTCTTAAAGTTCCACCGATATCGTCAATACCTTCCTGATCTGGCATAAGGTGAATTACTGGATGTGTTGTATCTGGCTTTAACTCAACACTGTGCGCATCTTCATATCCAAGAACGTCTCTTGCAAATTCTACGATTGCAAGCTGCATTCCAAGGCACAGACCTAAGAATGGCACGTTATTCTCTCTTGCATATTTTATAGCCTGAATCTTTCCTTCTACACCTCTGTCACCGAATCCACCTGGTACAAGAATACCTGATACATCTGATAATAATTCAGCGGCATTATCCTTAGTAACTGTCTCTGAGTCAATCCATTTGATTGTGACATCAGCAGAATTATATACACCGCCGTGCTTTAATGCCTCAACTACTGAAATATAAGCATCGTGAAGCTGTATATATTTACCTACTAATGCAACTGTAACCTTCTTAGTTGGATTTTTCCAAGCCTTGCACATAGCTCTCCACTCATCTAAATCTGGTTCTGGACAATCAAGCTCTAGACATTCGCAGGCTACCTGTGCAAGATGTTCTTCTTCCATAGCAAGTGGTGCATCGTAAAGTATCTCAACATCAAGATTTTGTAATACGTGTGTCTTTGGCACGTTACAGAATAATGCAATCTTATCCTTAATACCAGGTTCAAGTGGGTGCTCTGTACGGCATACTAAGATATCTGGCTGAATACCCATTCCCTGTAATTCCTTAACACTTGCCTGAGTAGGCTTTGTCTTCATCTCGCCTGAAGCCTTAAGATAAGGAATAAGTGTAACGTGTATAAGAATAGCATTTTCGTGTCCAACTTCGTGCTGGAACTGTCTGATTGCCTCTAAGAATGGCTGTGATTCGATATCACCTACTGTTCCACCAACCTCGATAATTGCAATCTTAGTTTCATCAGTTGAATAATCTCTATAAAAACGGCTCTTTATTTCATTAGTTATATGAGGAATTACCTGAACTGTTCCTCCACCAAAATCGCCACGGCGTTCCTTCTGTAATACAGACCAGTATACCTTACCTGTTGTTACATTAGAATTCTTATTAAGACTTTCATCAATAAATCTTTCATAATGTCCAAGGTCAAGGTCAGTCTCCGCACCATCATCTGTTACGAATACTTCACCGTGCTGGATTGGGTTCATTGTTCCCGGGTCAATGTTAATATATGGGTCGAACTTCTGCATAGTCACCTTAAATCCACGTGCTTTTAATAATCTACCGAGTGAAGCTGCTGTGATTCCTTTACCAAGACCTGAAACTACACCACCTGTTACAAATACATATTTTACAGACATTATTCCTCCTATCCGCCTTTCGGCTTACACATTAATCAACATTCCTACATTATTTTCAACATTATACAGTCATAAATTGCAAATTTCCACATTTTTTTATAATTAAATCTGTATTAATTCTGATACATTTATTTCATTTTATAATCGTTAATAAAATGTCTTTTCTATGGCAGATATGACGTATTCTGACTTAATATTATTAAGCTGGACAATATTAATATTAGTTATCTTATCTTTATTAATATAACCATTAATAATATCCTCCCCTTTATCATTCTTCTCATATCTGAACTCAGTATCTGATATGGTGAGAGCTATTCCCTGTCCTGTATATTTGGAATATGCTTCCTTTAATGTCCATATTCTAAGAAAACGGTTCTCATCTTCGCCAATCCACCGACATTCATTATCAGTAAAAAATCTTCTGGCAACCTTTAAATAATTCTTTCTTGTATGCTCTATATCCACACCAACTGCATTTTCTGATATGGCACATACAACATAATCTCCTGTGTGGGAAAGATTAAAATGTATATTCTTATCCGCATACTCCGGCTTATTATTCGCAGTAAGTTTGATATCATAATCATAAGCCTTATCATATCCGCCGATAAGCTTATTTATATCTATATCATATTCCGAATTACTTTCCCATAAATGTCCTGCTTGGATATTCTCTCTTTCCCGCTTGGAAGCCTCAATTAGATAATTCTTATCTACACAATTCCCAGTTATATAATTATGAGCTATATAATTCCCAGCTTCATAGTCCTTTGTCGCATAATTAAGAAGAAGCCCTGCAACAAGGCTTCTCCTCTTATCTTCCATATATTGATATCTGTCAATCTTCTCCTGCCTGTACTCTGGCACAAGCATTTTCCCAGTGTTAAACATATCCTCGGTTATATCAGATATGTCCGTTATATACAATCTCATATTCTTCCTATACTGTTGCTGTATCGAACTGGCTCTCATATAAGTTCTTATAAAATCCGCCAGCCGCAAGCAGTTCTTCGTGATTACCCTTTTCTATAATATGTCCGTCTTTCATAACAAGTATAACATCTGCTGACTGTATTGTAGAAAGCCTGTGGGCAACTATAAAGCTTGTTCTTCCTTCCATAAGCTTGTTAAATGCGTTCTGAATTTTTATTTCAGTTCGGGTATCTATAGATGAAGTTGCCTCATCAAGAATAAGCATTGGTGGTCTTGTAAGCATAATTCTTGTTATGCACAAAAGCTGCTTCTGCCCCTGTGAAAGACTTCCTCCGTCCTCACCAATCACTGTATCAAACCCATTAGGAAGACGCTTTATAAATCCGTATGAGTATGAAGCCTTAGCTGCCTCAATAATCTCTTCTTCTGTGGCATCCGGCTTTCCCATAGTGATATTCTCCCTGATAGTTCCTGCCTTAAGCCATGTTTCCTGTAATACCATACCAAAACCGTGTCTTAATGAATATCTTGTCATATTCCTTATATCAACACCTGATACATCTATGCTTCCTGAATTAACATCATAAAACCTCATTAAAAGGTTGATTACTGTTGTCTTACCACAGCCTGTAGGACCTACAATCGCAATCTTCTGTCCCTTCTTAACGTGAAGTGTGAAGTCCTCTATAAGCTTTCTGTCTGGTGTGTATGAGAAATATACGTTATTAAGGTCTACCCTGCCATCAATATCTGTAACACTAACTGCTGATGGTGCATCTGGAATTTCTGGTTCTTCCTCTATAAGCTCGAACATTCTTCCTGCACACGCAATGGCATTCTGAAGCTCTGTTATAACGCCTGATATTTCATTAAAAGGCTTAGTATACTGTGTAGCATAACTTAAGAAGCTTGATAACTGTCCAACTGTTATGCCTCCGCCTATTGCAGAAAATGCACCTGCAACAGCTACTGCTGCATACACAAGGCTGTTGACAAATCTCGTCGATGGGTTAGTTATTGATGAGAAGAATATAGCTCTTAAAGAATACTTCTGTAATCTTTTATTAATCTCGTCAAATTCTTCTACTGCCCTGTCTTCATAGCCGTATGCCTTTACAACCTTCTGTCCGCCAATCATCTCATCAATAAATGCCGTCTGCTCACCTCTTGTTTCTGATTGGAGCTTGAACATTGAAAATGTCTTCTTAGCAATAAAGCTTGCAACAAATAATGAAACCGGGGTTATAACAACAACTACAAGTGTAATCTTTACATTTATTGTAAGCATAAATATAAGTGTTCCTGCAATTGTAAGCACACCTGAAAAGAACTGTGTAAATCCCATTAAAAGACCATCTGCGAACTGGTCAACATCGGCAATTACACGGCTTACAATATCACCATATGACTGTGCGTCAATATATTTAAGAGGAAGCTTCTGTAACTTTTCCATAGCCTCATCTCTTATATCTCTTGTAACGTGGTAAGTTATCTTATTATTGCATATATTCATTATCCACTGTGACAGTGCTGTTATGGCAACAACAATTCCTATTGTTATAAGTACCTTTGTTATGCCTGCAAAATCAACATTGCCCGGTCCTATAATATGGTCAATTCCTCTACCAACAAGAATTGGCACATACAATGTAGAAGCAACTGTTACAGCAGCCATAAGGATTGATATAACAAGAAATCCACTATATTTCTTTATTCTTTTTAATACTTTGCCAAGCGTAGACTTCTGCGCTTCTCTTTTATCCTTATTATCTTTCATAACTAATCTCCATTCTGACCTATGACTTGAACTGTGAATTATATATTTCCCTGTATACTTCACAATTCTCCAAAAGTTCTGTATGTGTACCTATTCCTGCAACCTCACCATCATCAAGCACGATAATTTTATCTGCGTGCATAAGTGATGCTGAACGCTGTGATACTATAAATACTGTAGGATTATTAGGCATCGTTCTTATAGACTTTCTAAGTGCCGCATCTGTAGCAAAGTCAAGAGCTGATGCACTGTCATCAAGAATAAGGACATCTGGCTTTTTAACAACTGCCCTTGCAATTGTAAGTCTTTGTCTTTGTCCACCTGAAAGGTTCTTACCACCCTGTTCAATCATATAGTCAAGGCGGCCTTTCTTCTTATCAACGAATTCCTTCGCCTGTGCTATTGCAAGTGCATCATCTATCTCTTTATCTGTAGCATCTGCCTTAGCCATCTGGATATTCTTTCTTATGCTTCCTTTGAATAATACTGCCTTCTGCATTACTATTCCGACTTTGTCCCTTAACTGTTCTATATTAATATCTTTAACATTAGTTCCATTTATTAATACTTCGCCACTGGTTGCATCATAAAACCTTGGTATAAGTCCGACAAGACTTGACTTACCTGAACCAGTACCACCTATTATACCGATAGTCTGTCCCCTGTAAGCCTTAAAATTAACGCCGGCAATACTTGTATCACCAGCTCCATTATACTTAAGGGCAACATTCTTAAATTCTACGACAGGAACATTTTCTTTATCTGCTGATAAATCCATACTGCCATCCTTCATACTTGGCTGCACTTCAAATATTGACTCAATTCTTCCTGCACAGGCAAGAGCCTTAGTTATATTAATTACAAGATTAGCAAGCTTGATAAGCTCAACAAGTATCTGTGACATATAATTGTAAAGGGCTACAACCTGTCCCTGCGTAAGACCACCTTGATTAACTCTTATTGCACCAACCCATATAAGTGCAATTATTGAAACATTAACAACTGTGTAAGTAAGAGGATTCATAAGACCTGAAATCTTACCTACGAACTTCTGCAGATGATTAAGTTCTTCATTCTTATTCTTAAAACGTGCAAATTCATCGTCCTGCTTATTAAATGCTCTTATTACTCTTACACCTGTAAGATTTTCCCTTGTTATTCCAAGGATTGTATCAAGCCCTGCCTGTACCTTCTTATATAAAGGTCTTGTTCCTATCATAATTCCAAATACTATAACGGCAAGGACTGGTATAGCTGCAACAAATATAAGTGCCGCCTTGACATCTATTGTAAATGCCATAATCATAGCACCAAATACAATAAATGGAGAACGTAAGAATAATCTTAATACAAGATTAACACCATTCTGAATCTGGTTAATATCACTTGTCATTCTTGTCATAAGAGTTGACGTTCCAATGTCGTCCATCTCCGTGAACGAAAGTGACTGTATATGCTTGAATAAAGCATGCCTTATTCCTGTAGCACAGCCAACTGCCGCCTTGGCACTGAAATACTGTGCTGTTATTGAACATACAAGACCTATAATCGCAAGGCCTAAAAGCATAAGGCACATTTTTACTATATAAGCTGTGTCCTGCTGTCCGATGCCTCTGTCAATTATAGAAGCAACTACCAATGGAACGAATAACTCAAAGAGTGCTTCAAGCATTTTAAAAAGTGGTGCTAACACACACTCTTTTTTTAATTCTTCCAGATACTTTAGAATCATCTTCATTACTCTTTACCTCACTTGTCCTTATCTTTAAACAGCCAATGGATTATCTTACTCTAAATCTATAAGCTCTGATAAAAGATTCTCATATGCATACGCTCTCTTGCTCATAAAATATTGATTATACACTTCATAATTATAATATGAATGTTCATACTGTCTTGAATACAGATGAGCAAGGTCTACCTTCCGTGTAAATGAAAGTTCTTTGTTATTATACCACCAGTCAGCAATATTCAGCATTTTAATTGCAATTATTCCAACAATACCGCCCTTGACTTTTAAAAGCAGATTATAATCATATACTGAATCAAGAAAATATCTGTACAGATAATACATAAGAAGCTGTTCATATTCAGTTTCATCTTCCTTGTGGTATTCGTCAAATTCCTTCACAACAGCCCTGAACTGCTCTGCACTTGTACATTCCTCAAAGAAATTATTAACTTCCTCTGTGTATATATTCCAATCTTTATTAATAACTTCCATTCCCTCAAAACTTTCAAAGAACTTTCTTATATGCTTATATGTATCTTTCTTTCCAGCAGCAATACGCCTTGCCCTGTTTAACTTATTTTCCCTGTAGTCTTCCTTGGCAAAACGTCCACATACACCTACTATAAGTTCATCTCTTTCTCTATCAAGATAATCCTGTATATTCCTTGCAAACATCAGTATAAGCACGCATCTTTCCATTATCGTGTAATCTCTGTCCGTGGCTATATTATAAGCTATAATTCTTGCCTGCCTTAACTGTACAAAGGTAAGTGGGTCTATATCATTGTAGCTGTCAATCTGTTCCCTGTTCTTTACCTCTCTGAATTTAAGCTCGTCCTTATATCCTAATATAAGCTCACCTGCTGTCTTACAGGATGGTGCAATTCCAATCTCCCTTGTATTGCCATATTCATTAATAAATCTTGGAAACTCTGCACACGTTTCACACAGCTTATCCTTACCAAGCTTGATATAAATCTCACACAAATTCTTCTTATTAAGAAATGGACATCTTCCCTCTTTTAGCGTAAATGTACAACCACCATCTTCAGATGGCACCATAACACTTCTTAACTTATTGCCAAATGACCCAATCACTCTCCTATACTGCTTGTACGACTCTTTATCAACATCAACATCCCAGCCTGCACAGCATGTATCCGTACATTCTCCCGCTATACATTTAAAATTCTTATAATAATCTGGTGTAACTATCTTCATTTAAGCCTGCTCTGCCTTTCTTTTAGTGTACTTCTACTTTATATATCCTAAGATATTCATACAATTTAACCCTTTATATTTTCTAATATTCGTGTATTTTCTAAACCTGCTGTGTCTTTCTGCCTGTTATAAGTGAATATATTGAAGTTATTGTAAGCACAGCAAATACTGCCACTCCAATAAAAAATGTATAGAACATATAAGGATTATTCTGTAAAAACACTGCAGCTGACGATGTATACACATCATTAAGTGTCACGCTTACTCCAAGTATATTGGCATACTGTGGATATTTCACCATTGTAAGCATTGCAAAATAATACACAGCTATAAGCTCTGGCACACTGCATACAAGTGAAACAGCTATGCTTATTGTCCTTATAATAAATGTATTATTATTCACCAGCTTTCTTGCAAGCACGCTGAATACTACCGAAGCCACCATAAATACCATAAACATAACATAATCATCAACCATCGAAGCTACCCTGTTAAACATATCTTCTCCGGATATTCCCTTATAAGTAATCATCAGCACATAGAAATTATATATCGTCCTTATTCCCATAAAAAATGCACCAATAATAACAACCCTGAATATAATATTTATAATCTTATTATCATTATTCTTCATATAATTCCTCATCTCCTTTAGTAATCACGCTATCTTTATATTTTA
>ULSN01069938.1_pt1 | contig 16074 bp, 17 predicted proteins | sample 1956771 | NCBI WGS metagenome assembly ULSN01 (sample SAMEA4835709, study PRJEB28245) | human gut metagenome | biome: gut microbiome; material: fecal sample | place: Denmark | collected 2008
TCCACCGATAATCATTTCATGAAGCTGTCCGCCGAATGTTTCCGAAAGTTTTGCCTTGATTTTGCCCAGCAGATGGTCATTGACAAACGGCATTGTCATCAGCAGGCGCATGTGCGGCTTTTCGAGCAGCGGGAATATCTTTGTCTTGATAATTTTCTCGATGATAAGCGGTACGGCAATGATGAGCCGCGGCTTTACAGTGGCGAAGGCGTCGATGATGACCTTCGGCGACGGAACACGGGTAAGGAAGTAGACATGGCATCCTTTGGCAAGCGGATGGATCATTTCCACAACCAGGCCGTACATGTGGGCCAGCGGGAGCATGCAGATGATACCGTCGCCCGGGCCCAGGAAGGAAAGTTTGCTCAACGCGAATTCAATGTTCGAAGAGATGGCGCGGTAGGGAATCATGACTCCCTTGGAAAATCCTGTCGATCCCGACGTATAATTGATAATCGCCAGCGATTCCGGGTCGGGTTCGCAGTACACGACATCTTCCCGTGTGAAGCGTTCCGGATATTTCATTCCGAAAATGGCGTTGAGGTTCTGCCGCGCATGGGTGATGCTTTCTTTTCTCGACAGCAGCAGGCTGTAGTCAAAAATGTTGAAGAAGGCATCGATTGCCGGCATGGTGTCGGCGTTGAGGTTTTCCCATATCGCAGTGTCGACAAACAACAGGCGCGCATCGGAATGGTTCACGATGTGGTGGATGTTGTCGGGCTTGAATTCATGAAGGATGGGAACAGGCACGGCTCCATAGGTGAGTGAAGCGAGAAATGCTACTGACCACTGGGTGCTGTTTTTACCACACAGGGCAATTTTGTCCCCTTTTTGGATTCCTGCATTTTCAAACAGAAGATGCAGTTTTGCAATTTTTCGTGCAATATCCCGATATTGCAGAGAGATTCCGTTGAAATCCGTCAAAGCAAGCTCTTCCCAGTTCTTGCGAATGGAATTTTCGAGAATTTTATTAATGTGCATACTTTTTTCAAGTTAATAGTCTACGGCAAATTTAACGAAAAATCTGCATAAATCGTAGAAATGTGTGGTAAAATGTTAGAAATATGCAATGGCACAGCATAATGTTTTGAGGATTGGCAGATATTTTGTTTCTTTGTGTGCCGACAGTGCGCCAAAGGCGGAAAAACTGTTGGAAGCGATTTGTTAATTAAACAGTTAAGGATATGAAAAAACTACTTTTAGCTTTTGGTGCATCGGCAATGCTTGTGGCTTGCGGAGGCGAAACAGGCAGCTATACGCTTACCGGCACGCTGCAGGACACTACTTTGAACGGCAAGACCGTTTATTTGAAGAACTTTGACAACGGAAATACGCTTGACAGTGCCGTGGTGAAGAACGGTGTCGTTGAATTCAAGGGTGTTGCCGACTCGATTGTTCCTGCCGTGCTGACTACGGCCGACGGTCCGCGTCTGGCAAAATTCGTTCTCGAACCGGGTACACTGACGCTTGATGTGGAAAAAGGAGTGGTTAGAGGTACTGTGACGAACGACAAATACACGGCATACGTGCTTGCCTACGACAGCATCGTGACCGATTATCGCGCCAAGGCCGAAAAGCTGAACGCTCCGGGTGCGGATGAAAAGGAAGTTGAAGCCCAGATGGAGGAACTGATGTCGGCTACGGATGCCTCCATTAAGGATTTGATAGTGACAACGCTGAATGCCAACAAGGACAACGGTGCCGGCTATTATGCACTTCTTGAATATGCTTATGGCTTGAACAAGACGGAACTTGACAAAGCTCTTGAAGGCACTGCCGACTGGATCAAAAATTCAAAACGTGTCGGAGATTTCAGAAAAGCTGCCGAACGCCTTGAAAACACGGCTCCGGGCAAGATGTTTACCGACTTTACGGTGACAGATGAAACCGGAAAATCAACCAAGTTGTCGGACTATGTCGGCAAAGGCGAATATGTATTGGCTGACTTCTGGGCAAGCTGGTGCGGTCCGTGTATCCGTGAAATGGCAGGGTTGAAGGAAATCTATAAAAAGTACAACGGCAAGGGACTCAAGGTTGTCGGTATTGCCGTTTGGGACGAACCTCAAAATACACGCGACGCCATGAAGCGTCTGGAATTGCCCTGGGATGTAATGGTAAACGGTCAGAAGGAACCGACTGAAATTTACGGCATCATGGGCATTCCTCATATCATCATGTTTGCGCCTGACGGAACTATCGTGTTCCGCGGCTGGCAGGGCGAAGAACTCCACAAGGAAGTGGACAAGGTGATGGCTAAGAAATAAATTACGTTCAACTGAATACAGAAAGCGGAAAATGCAGTTCCCCGTCGGATTGCTTTTCCGCTTTTTCTAAAAGCATAAACTGCATGACAGAGACAGGAAAACCGTTGGTGACGGTGGTGATACTCACCTATAACCAGGAGCGTTTTGTGGGGCAGGCCATAGAGAGTGCCGTCGGGCAGGAGTGTGATTTCCCGTTTGAAGTGCTGGTGGTGGACGACTGTTCGACTGACGGCACAGCCGACGTGTGCCGCCACTACGCCGAACGCTATCCGCAAACGATGAAATTCGTACGCAATGAAAAGAACAAGGGCTTGCTCGACAACTATTATGACACGCTTTTGAGCGTGGAGTCGCCCTATATTGCCGATTGTGCCGGCGATGACTACTGGTGTGACATGCACAAGCTCCAACGGCAGGTCGACATATTGGAACACCATCCGGAGGTCGTGCTCGTTCATTCCGATTTCTGTTGTTATAATGAGTGGACACAGCAATGGGAGAAGCGAGGATGCCCTGTCGAGAAGCCTCAGGAGGCTACTTTCGACGGCAACGTGTACGAACTGCTCGATCAAGCGGGCTATCCTTTTGTCTTTGTCGGAGCAGCCTGTTTTCGCAATGACGCGTTCCGGCGGGCCTATGGGCAGAATGAGCGTTTTTTCCGCAACAGGGAATATGCCTGCGAGGATTTTCAGCTTGTGTTCCTGCTGTTGCGCGAGGGAGCGTTCCGTTATGAGCGGCTTGAAACGGCCGTTTACCGCACGGGTGAATCGGTGAGCCACAGCGAGGACGACGGGAAAACCTTGAATTTTCTCTACCGTGTGTATATGTTGCGGACCGATCTAATGCAGGCGTTCGGTATGGACGCCAACCGTTGCCGTGATTTTATGGAAAGGTTTTTGCGCAGCATCCTTTCTTACAGCATTTGTCTGAAAAAGCCGGAAGTTGCGGCCGATGCCGTCAGTCGCATGCGGCGGTTGCGCTATCGGAGTTCGTGGCGATTGCGCCTGTATGCGGCAGTTAGTGAAACCCCGTTGCTGTCGGCACTGTTTAGGGGACTTAAACGAAAAAACAAGCGGAAGAATCCAAAGTAGGGTTCTTCCGCTATCGTATTCACAAGTCGGTATCAGATTCTTGGTTACTGTGAATCAGTTTTAGAGTTTGTGTCTGTCGATAATTGTTCTTTGTTTTGATTTCTATATTGTCGAGGGGAAATACCCATTTGTTGCTTGAAGAATTTTCCGAAAAAAGAAATGTTGGGGAAATCATATTTGTTGGCAATTTCCTTGATGGATTTTTCGGAATACAGTAAGTCCTGTTTGATATTTTTTATGGTAATCTCCCGAATGATGTCCAAGGCCGTCCGCCCCGTATTCTTTTTCATGAGCGATGACAGATATTTCGGCGAGATAAACAGTTGGTCCGCATAATAGGTTACAGAACGGTTGCGCCCACCGTCGTTGATAAGAAACGACATGAATTTTTTCAGCGTAATTTCGCTTTGCTTTAATCCGCTGTTAGGTTGGCTTTGCGTATTCTGTCCGGTTTTTCGTCTTGTCAGGGAAAAAAATTCGTACAGGATGGATTGGAGCAAACTGTGGAGTATGATTTCTTCATATTCAATGCTCTGTGATTCACCCCGGCTTAAAATTTGTGTCAGCAGTTGGAAATAGCTTTTCACGATTTCTGTTTCCTTAGAATTAAGGGAAATAATGGGATGACTTTTAATTGCCATGGCAATATCGAGGATTCCGAGATTGGTTATCAGCAATTCTTTTGTCAACGACTCGGAAAAGCATAGCAGTTTGCCGGAAAAATCTTCTGAAGCATTACGGTTGTCAAAAAGAAACCCGGGCAGACAATAGAAGAAATTACCACTTGTCAAATGGAATACTTGCTCATTGTTGGAGAATTGGCAAAAGCCGGTTTCGCAGAATAACAGGCAGAACATCTTTTTCAATTTGATGACATTCGGGAATATCTGCTTGTCGGAGTAATAGTTCAGATTGTCAATAAAAACAAAGTTGTCTTTTATGAACAAGTCATTCTTCTGTTCAAAACAAGGCAAGTTGTCAATGTCGTTAAAATCTATTTCAAGCAATTGTTTCGTCGCTTTTCTAACCATAGAATTTATTTTTTCTGCAAAATTGGAAATTTAATTCCAATGCAAACAGAGCAAAAGGATGGAATAAGTGTTCCGTTTCTCCAGAGGAATGACAGAAATGGATGAATATGCTTTTAGATTGAGAACGGGACAAAATGAAAAACGCTAACAACTTGTGATGAGTTTGTTAGCGTTTTTCTTTGTACACCCATGGGGAGTCGAACCCCAATCGTCGGAACCGGAATCCGATATTCTATCCATTGAACTATGGGTGCTTTTTTCAAAATGCGTTGGCAAAAGTAATAAAGATTTGTTAGTTTTGCAAAATAACACGATAGAATAATTTATGGACGTAAAGATAGAACCGAGTTGGAAGACGGTGCTTGCCGGGGAGTTTGAAAAGGAATATTTCTTGAATTTGACGAAATTCGTGCATGAGGAATACCGCACGGCGCAGATATTCCCTCCGGGACGGCAGATATTTGCGGCGTTCGACGCTACGCCGTTTAATGATGTTAAGGTCGTAATTTTGGGGCAGGACCCTTATCATGACGTCAATCAGGCAAACGGACTGTGCTTTTCGGTGAACAACGGAGTGGCTTTTCCGCCTTCGCTGCTCAATATTTTCAGGGAGATAAAGAGTGATATCGGAACGGAAATACCGCAGAACGGCGACTTGTCGCGCTGGGCGCGTCAGGGAGTGCTGCTGCTGAACGCTACGCTTACCGTGCGTGCCCACATGGCCGGGTCGCATCAGGGACATGGCTGGGAAACTTTTACCGATGCCGTCATAGCGCATCTGGCGCGTGAACGCGAACACCTTGTTTTTCTTCTTTGGGGGTCGTATGCCATCAAGAAGGGGGCATTCATCGACCGAACGCGGCATCTGGTGCTGACATCGCCGCACCCGTCGCCATTGTCGGCACATCGCGGATTCTTCGGCAATCATCATTTTTCGCGTGCCAACGAATATCTGGTGGCGCACGGAAAAACGCCTATTGTTTGGTAATAAATAACTTAATGATAATACTATGCGACGGATAAAGACAATATTATGTATGCTGGCGGTTGCCTCATCGGCGGCTTTCGCGCAACAGACGGATACACGTACCCGCGTGTTCGACTCGAATTTCAAGTCGCTGCGCGCGTATGTGGAGGGCAATTACTATGCTCCGCCAGTGATAGAACTTGGCGGTACGGACCAGGTGGTCATCTCGTTCGACGAACTTTCGTCGGAGATGCAGTATTTGCGCTATTCGCTGGTGCATTGCGATGCCGACTGGCAGCCTTCGCAACTGGTGGAGTCGGAATATGTGGACGGTTTCAATGAAGCGCAGGTGGAAACCTACGACTATTCGCAGGCAACATTTGCTAACTACGTGAACTATAAAATCGCCGTGCCGAATGAGAACATGCAGTTCAAGCTTTCGGGCAATTATCTGCTGAAGGTGTATCCGGAGTATAATCCCGACCGTGTCTGTCTGCAGGTGCGGTTTTCGGTGGTGGAGAATTTGGTGAATGTGGCATCGGAGGTGACATCTCGGACCGATTTGGACTACAACGACAAGCATCAGCAGCTGTCGGTATCGGTCGATATACTTGACTATCCGGTGGAAAACATCTACAGCGACTTGAAAGTGCGGGTTGTTCAGAATTCGCGGCACGACAACATGGCGGCAGTCAGTCGTCCGTTGCGTGTGGCGGGAAAGACGGCCTATTTTGAACATGACCGTAATCTGATATTCCCGGCCGCCAACGAGTTCCGCCGCTTTGAGATGGTCACTACCAACTATAACGGTATGGGAATTGAACGGTATTCTTTTCATGATCCTTACTATCATGTCACTTTGAAGACCGACCGTCCGCGTCTGCAAGACTATGTCTATGACCGCACGCAGTACGGGCGTTTTACGGTCCGTGGCAGCGACGTATATGATTCGGAAACGGGAGCTGACTACATGGTGGTGCATTTTGCGCTCCAGTCTCCGCAGTTGTCGGGAGGAAAGCTTTATGTGGACGGAGAGTTCACGCAGCATAATTTTGAAGTGGCCAATCAGCTTCACTACAACAGTCAGACGGGCTGTTATGAGGCAAGCATGATGCTGAAGCAGGGAGCCTACAACTATCAGTATCTGTGGGTGCCCGACGGAAGCTGGGTGGGCCGGACCGACGAAATAGAGGGCAACTATTATCAGACCGTCAACGAATATCAGGTGCTTGTCTACAATCGTAAGCGAGGCGAGCGTTATGACCGTCTGATTGGTTATAATATCATATATTCAGGCATTTAGCCTGTTGATGGCAATCCTTTACAGGGTTGAAACCGAACAGTATGTTTTAAAACATAATTTTATATTATTGTTAAAAAGATGTAATATCGAAAATATTTTTTGAAAAACGCTTGCAGAATGAGAAATTATACCTACATTTGCAATGTGTTTTTCATGGTATTAGATTTAAGGTTAATTAAGATTGGTTGTCGGGAGACAATCAATTTTTTTTTTACGGCAAATTGGCATGACATTTTTGATTCGCTGAATCGGGTGTTATGCCAATTTTTTTTCGTAGCTTTGTAAAAGCCCTGCAGTGGGGCGTACAGGTGGTCGGAGCATGATTGCAGCTGGCCATTTGGGGTTTAAAGCAATAGAAAAACAAAACGAAGCCACACAGATGCCGTATTTTTCAATCATCGTACCGGTTTACAATCGCCTCGGTGAGGTGAGGGACCTGCTGGAAAGCCTGTCGAAGCAGACAGACAAGGATTTTGAAACTATTTTAGTGGAGGACGGTTCGACGGAGCGTTGCGAGCCGGCCGTCAGGGAATATGAGTCGCAGGTCGATGTCAAGTATTATTACAAGGAAAACGAAGGCCGCAGCATTGCCCGCAACTATGGCATGGAGCATGCCACGGGAGAGTATTTCCTGTTCTTCGATTCCGACTGTGTGATTCCGGAGCATTATATCTCAACACTGAAAGCTGCTTTGAAAGCCAACTATACTGACTGTTTCGGCGGTCCGGACGCGGCACACAGTTCTTTCTCCGACATTCAGAAAGCCATCAACTATTCGATGACCTCGTTTCTGACCACCGGCGGTATTCGCGGCGGAAAAGTGCAGTTGGAGAAATTTGTTCCCCGCACGTTCAATATGGGCTTTTCCCGTCGTGTGTGGGAAAAGGTGGGCGGTTTCCGCGAAATGTTTTCCGAAGACATCGACATGAGTACGCGCATCCGTCAGGCAGGATTTTCCATCTCTTTGATTCGTGATGCTTTTGTCTATCACAAGCGCCGTGTCAACCTGCGTCTGTTCTGCCGTCAGATTTATGTGTTCGGAATGTCGCGCATCACGCTCTATATCCTGTATCCCGACTCGTTGAAGCTGGTTCACTGGCTGCCGGCGGTATTTGTTGTCGGGTGTGTGGCGATGATATTGCTGTCGTTGCTGTGGTCGTGGTGGTTTATCACGCCGCTCGTGTTCTATCTGCTTGCCGTATTTGTATGTGCGCTGTTCTCTACGAAGAACCTGAAAATATCGCTGATGTCGATTGTCACGAGCGTTGTGCAGCTTGGCGGCTACGGTATCGGTTTCCTGAAAGCTTATTTCTGGAAAATCCTGTTGCGGCATGGCCGGGATGTAAAGGAAGAGGTTGAAATACGTCGAGGAAAATAAATAAGTCTGTATGGAACCGGCTGACAACAACGGCACTGTGGAATACACGCGGCGCATGGCCGACATCATGAAGGAGGACCGTCCGCGTGAAAAGGCTCTTGCCCACGGCATGAGCGCACTTTCTACGGCCGAACTCATCGCCATTCTGCTGGGAAGCGGTACCCGCGGCGAGTCGGTTGTCGACTTGTCGCAGCGCATTCTTCGCGAATCGGGCAACCGTCTGTCGGAACTGTCGCGCCGTTCGGTGAGGAATCTTGTCAAGTCGTTCCGCGGCATCGGCGAGGCAAAGGCGATAACCCTGCTTGCCGCCATCGAATTGGGAAAGCGTTTCCGCGAGGAGGAAATCATACAGGCTCCGCTTGTCAATACGCCCGATAAGGCCTACGAATTGATGCGCTATCAGCTTGCCGGACTCGACCATGAGGAGTTTTGGGTGATTTTCCTGAATAATTCCAAGCGTGTCATCACGAAGGAGCGTGTAAGTGTGGGGGGAGTCGCCTCTACGATAGTCGATGTGAAGATAATTTTAAAGCATGCGGTAGAATGTCTGGCAACGGCACTGATTATGGTGCACAACCATCCTTCCAGTGCTCTTCGTCCGAGTACACAGGACGACCGGCAGACGGAAAAACTGAAGGCTGCTGCCAAGCTGTTGGACGTGGATGTGGTTGACCATATCATTATAGGCGAGGGCGGCTATTACAGTTATGCCGGTGAAGGCCGGCTGTGATGAAATGTCGGGACAGATTGTTGATAATAAAAATTGAAAATGAAAGATTTTAAACGGTTTGTATATAGTGTCTTGTTTTTGGGGGTTGTGCTGTTCGGCACTCCTCTGTTGTTGAACGCCATTTACGGAAGCAGCGGAAAAACCGTGTCATTCGGATTCCGACATCCTGAAGAGGTTGCCGTGGAGGCTCCTGAACGCAAGGTGGCGAAGACGGATACGGTGAAGACTGACACCGTCGTCTGTACGCCTTCGGCCTGCCGGAACTGCAACTGTCCGGGACACTGTCCGCTGTAGTGTGCAGAAAAAGAATAGAGAAAGCCCTCACGTTGCTGCGCATGGCGGCAAGTGAGGGCTTTTATCGTAATGTCTGGTCCGTTTTCAGTCAGAAAGAAATCCGGCGTTCGGATCGATTTGATTGTTGCCGTGTCCGCCCGAGTCAAGGTCGATACCGCCGCTTGGGGGCAACTTGAAGCTGCCGTCGTCAAGACTGGAAGCGTTGAGTTTGGAATCGACGGTTTCCTGCACGAAACTGTAGTTGTCGTCCCAGTTCTGGAACTTGGCATATTTTCCGATAAAGCGCATTTCCACATCGTCGACCGAACCGCTACGGTGCTTGGCCACGATGAATTCCGCAAGTCCCTTGATGGAGCGTCCGCTGGCGTCTTCGCTCGAACGCGTATAGTATTCCGGACGGTGGATGAAGCAGACGATGTCGGCATCCTGCTCGATGGCTCCCGATTCACGGAGGTCGGACAGTTGCGGGCGCTTGTTGTTGTCGTTGCGGTCTTCCACCTTACGGCTCAGCTGCGACAGGGCAATGATTGGAATGTTCAGCTCCTTGGCCAACTGCTTGAGCGAACGGGAAATCATACTTACTTCCTGCTCGCGGCTGCCGAACTTCATGCCGCTGGCGTTCATCAGCTGGAGGTAGTCGATAATGATGATTTTCACGTTGTGTTCCCTCACGAGGCGGCGGGCTTTCGTACGGAGCTCGAAGATGGAAAGGCTCGGGGTATCGTCGATATAAAGCGGCGTGCCGTAGAGCTTGCGCACTCGTGAATGAAGCTGTTCCCATTCCTGTTGCTGCAGACGGCCGCTCTTGATTTTTTCACTTTCAATTTCACACACATTGGACACCAGACGGTTGACGAGCTGCAGGTTGGACATTTCAAGCGAGAAGATGGCGACGGGAATGTTGTAGTCCACAGCCATGTTCTTTGCCATGGAAAGCACGAACGCCGTCTTACCCATGGCCGGACGGGCTGCGATAATGATAAGGTCGGAATTCTGCCAGCCGGAAGTCAGCTTGTCGAGGTCGTGGAATCCGGATTCGATACCGCTCAGACCGTTTTCCCGTTTTGCCGCGGCTTCAATCTGCTCGATGGCGTTGTTGATGACGGGGTCGATTTGCGTGAAGTCCTTTTTCAGGTTGCCCTGTGATATTTCAAACAGCTTGCCTTCGGCCTCCTGCAAAAGGTCATCGACGTCGTAGGACTCGTCGAACGCCTTTTCCTGAATGTGGGCGCAGAACGAAATGAGCTGTCGTGCCAGATATTTTTGTGCAATGATGCGGGCGTGGTATTCGATGTGAGCTGCCGAGGCTACGTTGCTGGTCAGCTCGGAAATGTGCATGGGGCCGCCAACGTCGTCAAGCGTGCCGTCGACACGCAGCTGCTGGGTGACGGTCAGCATGTCGATAGGCTGCTGCTGCATACCCAACTGGCGGATGGCTTCGAATATTTTCTGATTGGCAGGATCGTAGAACGATTCCGGCTTCAGAATGTCGCAAACGATGGAGTAGGCATCCTTTTCGAGCATCAGCGCGCCGAGCACCGCTTCTTCCAGTTCCTTGTCCTGCGGAAGCAGTTTGCCGCCTTCGCCGAACTGGGATTTATGGACGGGTTTGTTTCTTCTATTTTCGTAGCTGTTGTTCTCCATTTGAAATCTTTTTTGCAAAATTAGAAAGAAATGGGGAATATATGCGTCGAATAGGGTTGGAATTATCAACAGCTTATTTGTAAATTTGCAATCCTAATGATGATAAACCGATGATACAATTTCCTAACGCTAAGATTAATCTTGGGTTATATGTGGAAAGCAAGCGGAGCGACGGCTACCATAACATTTCCACCGTGTTCTATCCCATTCCTTTGACCGATGTGGTGGAGGTGGTGGAAGCGGACGAAACCGTGTTGCGCACCTACGGCAATCCGGTGGCCTGCGAACCGGAGAAGAACCTGGTGATGAAAGCCTATCGGCTGTTGGAGAAGGAGTTCCGTCTGCCCCCGGTGGAGATATGCCTGTACAAGCACGTGCCCGACGGAGCCGGATTGGGCGGGGGATCGTCGGATGCATCCTCGGTTTTGAAAATGTTGAATACGATGTTCCGTCTGAATCTTTCCGACGGCGAACTGGCTGCGAGGGCTGCGCGTTTGGGAGCCGACTGTCCGTTCTTCATCTACAACCGTCCGATGGCCGCCCGCGGTATCGGCGATGAATTTTCGGAAGTGTCGGTAGATTTGCGGGGCTATGTGATGGCGCTTGTGAAACCCGATGTTTCCGTGCCTACGGCAATGGCCTATTCGCAGGTGGTTCCCCGTGTGCCGGAACACCGTGTTGAAGATATTCTTCAGAAATCTGTCGCCGAGTGGAAACACCTGTTGGAGAACGACTTTGAAAAAAGCGTATTTGCCAATTATCCCGAGTTGGCGGAGCTGAAGCAGTCGATGTATGATGCCGGAGCTGTGTATGCATCAATGTCCGGTTCGGGTTCTGCCATTTATGCGTTGTTTGAAACTGACAATATGGCAGACAAGTTCCTTTCCGACTGTGTATACCGGCGGACATACAAGTTGAAACTCTAAAAAAATCTGCCTTTTTGAGAAGATTGCGGTGCCGACAGTTCGACACCCGTTTTTTTCTGTCAGTTTGGCAGGCTTTTTGATAGTGGAGTGTTGATAATTGCATTATGAAAAAATTTAAAAAACGAAATAAAATGTCAGAAAAAGAAGAAAAAAAGCCTGAATTGGAAAACGAAGAGTTGGAAAATGCGACGGCACAGGAAAAAGAGCCGGAAGCGGAACAACCCGAATTGACTGCCGAAGAGAAAGCGGCGAAAGAAATTGACGAGTTGAAACTGCAACTGGAAAAAGTGAAGAAAGAATACTTGTTTCTGGCAGCAGAATTTGACAATTACAAAAAGCGTACGCTGAAAGAAAAGGCGGATCTGATAAAGACCGCGGCCGAATCTTCGATGAAGGGAATCCTTCCGGTGGTCGACGATTTCGAACGCGCGTTGCATGCTATTCACGAAAGTGACGATGTGGAAAGCATTCGTAAAGGTGTCGACTTGATATACAACAAGTTTGTGAAATATCTTGAACAGAACGGCGTGAAGCCGATAGATTCGACGGATGCCGACTTCAATACGGAATACCACGAAGCTGTTTCGATTTTCCCGGCTCCGGATGAAAGCAAGAAGGGCAAGGTAATCGATACGGTTGAAAAAGGGTATACGCTGAACGACAAGGTGATTCGTCACAGCAAGGTAGTTGTAGGACAATAATTTGAAGGGATTGTAAGATTATGAGCGAGAAGAGAGATTATTATGAAGTCCTCGGTGTGTCGAAGACAGCGACTGCCGATGAGATTAAAAAAGCATATAGAAAAAAAGCCATCCAATATCACCCGGACCATAATCCGGGTGACAAGGAGGCTGAAGAGAAGTTCAAGGAAGCGGCTGAGGCCTACGATGTCCTGAGCAATCCCGAGAAACGTAGCCGTTATGACCAGTACGGTCACAACATGGGCCCGCAAGGCTTCGGTGGCGGCGGCTTCGGTGGCGGCTTCAGCGGAGGAGGTATGTCAATGGAAGATATCTTCTCCCAGTTTGGCGACATCTTTGGCGGCGGCTTCGGCGGTTTCAGCAGTAGCAGCCGCGGTACGCGTCGAAATGTGAACCGTGGTAGCGACTTGCGAATCAACGTGAAGGTGACGTTGAAGGATGTTGTCCATGGCGTAACGAAGAAGTTCAAAATCAATCGTTATGTGGCTTGTGACCATTGTAAAGGTACGGGTGCCAAGGACGGAACAGCCTACAAAACTTGTAACACTTGCCACGGTACGGGTGTGATTACACGTGTTCAGCAGACATTCCTCGGACAGATGCAGTCTACGTCGCCATGTCCTGATTGTGGCGGTGAAGGTAAAATCATTTCCGAACAGTGTCCGTATTGTCATGGTGAAGGCGTAACACGCAAGGAGGAAATTATTGAAGTCAATATTCCTGCCGGTGTGAGCGACGGCATGACACTGAACATGAACGGAAAGGGCAATGCCGCGCGTCGTGGAGGTGTCTGCGGTAACCTGTTGATTCAGATTTCAGAAGAGCGGGATCCAGAACTTGTCCGTGACGAAAACGATATTATCTATAACCTGATGTTGGATTTCCCGACAGCCGTTTTGGGCGGCAAGGTCGAAATACCTACTGTCGACGGCCGTGCGCGTCTGACCATCGAGCCGGGTACGCAGTCAGGCAAGATATTGCGTTTGCGTGGAAAGGGTATACCGTCGATCAATCGAGGAGGCGGTGTCGGCGACTTGCTGGTAAATGTGATGATTTACACCCCGGAACATTTGAGTGCCGACGAGCGTAAGGCTATTGAGAAAATGCGGGATTCTGAAAACTTCAAACCGTCGCCCGACGTTAAATCTCGAATTTTCAGCCGTCTGAACCATATTTTTGACTAATAGAAATATTGCATAAATGGCAAAAAGTCCCTGTCGAGAAAATCGGCAGGGACTTTTTTGTTTAGGAGCAGCAGGTTAAAAACTTTTTATTCTCTGCCGAAATTCGTATTTTTGTATCCTGCCGTGTTGGTGAAAATTGTGCCAATTCGGATTATACTTATAATAAGACTCTGGAATTATGACAAAAGCAAAACCTTTTATCAAGTGGGTTGGGGGTAAAACTCAGCTCATTGAACAACTGGATGCCCAACTTCCAGCTGACTTTGATAAATGGGAGAATGTGACATATATTGAGCCGTTTGTTGGCGGAGGTGCCATGCTGTTTTATATGTTGCAGAAATATCCTAATATCCATCGTGTGGTCATCAATGATATCAATCGGGATTTAACAACTTGTTATGAGACGGTACGGGATCAGCCTGATGAACTTATTGCGTCGCTGAAGGAATTGGAAGATTCCTATTTGGCATTGAATATGGACGAAAGAGAAAAGTTCTTTTTGTCGACAAGAGCACGCTACAATGAAAAGAATTTGGATGCTGTAAACAATACGGCTTTATTCTTTTTCTTAAATAGGACTTGTTTTAATGGCCTGTATCGGGTGAATAAATCAGGCTCCTTCAATGTGCCTTTCGGGAAATATGCTAATCCGACTATTTGTGATCCTGCCACGATTCGTAAAGACAGTACGTTTCTCAAACGAGTGGAAATATTGACCGGCGATTTTGAAAATACTTTTAAGTATGCATCGGGTAATACGTTGTTTTATTTTGATCCCCCTTATCGTCCGTTAAGCGGTACTTCCAGTTTCAAGGATTACACCAAAGAAGTGTTTAATGACGAAGAGCAGATACGTTTGAAACATTTTTGTGACCGCATTAATAGTGCGGGATTTAAATTTATGCTAAGTAATTCCGATGGTAGAGGTAAGGATGTGACTGATGATTTTTTTGACAGGCTTTATGCAGATTATCCAATAGAACGGGTTTGGGCTGCAAGAAGTGTCAATTCCAATCCGAAAAAAAGAGGAAAGCTTACAGAGATTCTTGTTCATAATTATTTGAATACAAAAGAAAAATCAGAAACAGACACAGATTTGCAGGATTCCTTGTTTGTAGCTGAGGAAAAAACGGAATATGCAGTATAATAAATGATAGAGAGTTATGAACGGTGGACTTTTTGTCGCTCAATAAATTTGATTCCTAAGTTTGATATAAAAATGGATGAAAGCAATGGATAAAAATTTTGATGTGTTTATGTCTCAATTGCAAGAGACGAATCAAACATTGGATTTCTTTTGTGATTTTGAGAAAATATCTCAGAATGTGGACAATATAAAGCTTAGTTTGTGCATGTTGAACAGTTTGATCGGTGCAGCTGATATGCGGAAAGCAGTAGAAGTTATATGGAATCGTGATAAAACGGCATTCAACGTGATGGATATACTTATTGCGGTCCGTAGTGAAGGAAAGAAAAAAGTGCTTAACCGATTGGGGCAATGTGTCGTCTTGAACTCTTTGTTCTCTTCTGTCGATGGTGTAATGGAGTTTCTGGAAAATACCGGACTTCAGTCGTTATTCCAGTCGAAAAGAATTAACAATCTGGTTGATTATGTATTTGGAATAGAAACGGGATTGGATACGAATGCTCGGAAGAACCGTAGCGGACATGTGATGGAGCATAGAGTTTCTGAAATTTTTTCAGAGAAGGGTGTACGTTTCCGTCGGGAAGTCTATTCGAGTGAATGGCCTGAAATATCAGAAGTCTTGGGAGATGATGAAAAACGCTTTGATTTTGTGGTTGAAACGGCAACGAAAGTTTTTCTTATAGAAGTGAATTTTTATAGTGGCGGGGGATCGAAATTGAACGAAGTGGCACGTTCCTATTCTGATATTGCTCCGAAAATTAATTCTGTCCCTGGATTTGAATTTGTTTGGATTACGGACGGTATTGGTTGGAAATCTGCAAGAAATAAGTTGCAGGAGGCTTATAACATTATTCCCAATATTTATAATCTGGCAAATATTGACGAGTTTTTGCAAAAGTTGGCTGAACGATGATACCTTCATTCTACAAGTCGTTAAGTAAGGATTTTACCTTAATTCAAGGTGATTGTGTGGAAATTCTGTCGAGATTCAAATTTGAATTTGACATGATTTTCGCAGACCCTCCTTATTTTCTTTCCGGAGGCGGGATAACTTGCAAGAGCGGAAAGGTGGCTTGTGTGGATAAAGGTGATTGGGACAGGCCAATGGAACAGGAGGAATTGGATGCCTATAACTACCGTTGGCTGTCGGCCTGCAAGGAACACATGAAGGACAATGCTACAATCTGGATATCTGGAACTCATCACAATATATTCAGTGTTCAGCAACAATTAATCAAGTTGGGATTTAAGATCCTTAATGTGATAACTTGGGCGAAAACAAATCCGCCGCCTAATATCACGTGCAGGTATTTTACACATTCTACGGAATTTATTATTTGGGCAAGAAAGTCACCGAAAGTTCCCCATTTCTATAATTAGTCGTCCCTTAAAAACATCTTTATCTACTAGTATT
>ULSN01029917.1_pt1 | contig 16011 bp, 12 predicted proteins | sample 1956771 | NCBI WGS metagenome assembly ULSN01 (sample SAMEA4835709, study PRJEB28245) | human gut metagenome | biome: gut microbiome; material: fecal sample | place: Denmark | collected 2008
GTGGGCTAAGAAAATGTTTCGTGGACTGAGGGAATGTTTCGAGGACTATGAAAATGGACGCGAAGCCCAAGGAGGCGAGACGCAGGAAAGGACGGTAGAAGATCCACGGCGAGAGAGGGAGAAGGAGAAAGACCCTCGCGAGGCCGACGCTATTATATATTTAGGTATATATAGTGTAATTGGAATACTGGAATACTGGAATATTGGAATACTGGAACAACTGGTACAATTGGAACGATTGGTCGCCAGAACGAAATAGAATAGAAAAAATAGAAAAGATGACAGGAGAGATCAAGGGATACCTGCTCGACTATGGCGGCACGCTCGACACGGCTGGCTGCCATTGGGGCAAATTCATCTGGCATGGCTACGAGCGATGTCGTGTAGGCGTGGCGTGGGACGACTTCCGCGAGGCCTACGTCCATACGGAGCGTGCCCTGGGGCAGGGCGGGATCATCCTCCCAACCATGACCTTTCGCGAGACGCTTGCCACGAAGATCGGGATGCAGATCGGTCGTCTGCGGGAGCGCGAGGCCCTGTCCTCGGATAGCGACACGCGGGCCTTGGAGGAACGCCTCCTGCTCGACCTCTATGGCGAGGTGTTGCGACAGATGGAGATCAATCGCCCCGTGCTGGCCCAGCTGGCCGACCGCGCGCCCCTGGCCCTCGTGAGCAACTTCTATGGCAACCTGCCTACCGTGGTGGAAGAGATGGGCATAGGCTCCTATTTCCAGACCGTGGTGGAGAGTGCTGCCGAGGGCATACGCAAGCCCGACGCCCGCCTCTTCGGGATCGCCCTCGATCGGCTCAGGCTCCAGCCCCAGGAGGTGATGGTCGTGGGCGACAGTCTGAAGAACGATATCCTGCCAGCCCACTCCCTGGGTTGCGCCACGGCCTGGCTCCAGGGCGAGGGATGGAACAACGACCAGCACGAGCCGCCTGCCGAGACCCACGTGATCACGTCGCTCGACCAGCTGCTCCAGATCCCGTGAGTCCAAGCGAGGAAAGGGTGGGGGAGCCCCGAGACTCAAGGGAAGCCCAATCCATTTCCGAGATGCGAGGGAAACCTCAAGAGAAAGGGTAGGGAAATCTCAAGAGGGAAATCTCATGGGAGACCTCAAAAGGGAGAATCCTCAGGGAGACCTCACGGGAGAAAAAAATCCCCGTTGGAGCCGCCCCAAAAAATGGTGAGAAAAAAACAACAAACAAATAAAAGAACTAACATAAAAGAGTAGTAATGAAACAAGAAGTGAAACCCGCCGAGGGCAAACTCGGCATCATGGTTGTAGGTTGCGGCGCCGTCGCCACTACCTTTATAACGGGTGTGCTGATGGTTCGCAAGGGCCTCTCCAAGCCTGTGGGATCCATGACCCAGTACGACAAGATCCGTGTCGGACGTGGCGCGGAGAAGAAGTACCTGCACTATGGCGACATTGTGCCGCTGGCCAAGCTCGACGACATCGTCTTCGGCACGTGGGACGCCTATCCCCAGAACGCCTACCAGGCTGCCGTCTATGCCGAGGTGCTCAAGGCCAAGGACATCGAGCCCGTGCGCGACGAGCTGGAGAAGATCGTGCCCCTGAAGGCCGCCTTCGACCCCAACTACGCCAAGCGCATCACGGGCGACAACGTCAAGCAGGGGCTCGGGCTCACGCGATGGGAGATGGTGGAGGCCCTGCGCCAGGACATCCGCGACTTCAAGCAGCAGAACGACTGCGCCCGCGTCGTCGTGATCTGGGCCGCTTCGACCGAGATCTACGTGCCCTATGACGAGGCCCACCACGCCACGCTCGCCAGCCTGGAGCAGGCCATGAAGGCCGACGACCGCGACCATGTCGCTCCCTCCATGTGCTACGCCTACGCGGCCCTGGCCGAGGGTGCTCCCTTCATCATGGGCGCCCCCAACACCACGGTAGATATCCCCGCCATGTGGGAGATGGCCGAGAAGACGAAGATGCCGATCGCGGGCAAGGACTTCAAGACCGGACAGACCCTCGTCAAGAGCGGATTCGCCCCGATCCTCAAGGTGCGCAACCTCGGACTCGCCGGCTGGTTCTCCACCAATATCCTGGGCAACCGCGACGGCCTCGTGCTCGACGAGCCCGCCAACTTCCACACCAAGGAGGTCAGCAAGCTCTCCACGCTCGAGACCATCTGCCGTGCCGAGGACCAGCCCGACCTCTATGGCAACATCTACCACAAGGTGCGCATCAACTACTACCCGCCGCGCAACGACAACAAGGAGGGATGGGACAACATCGACATCTTCGGATGGATGGGCTACCCGATGCAGATCAAGATCAACTTCCTCTGCCGCGACTCCATCCTCGCCGCCCCCTTGCTGCTCGACCTGACGCTCCTGAGCGACCTCGCCGCACGTGCCGGCCGCTACGGCATCCAGCGCTTCCTGAGCTTCTTCCTCAAGGCGCCCATGCACGACTTCACCAAGGGCGAGCAGGCCGTCAACAACCTCTTCGACCAGTATGTCATGCTGAAGAACGCCATCCGCGAAATGGGTGGCTACGAAGCCGATGAGGAGATCGACTAAGACCTTCGCGCTCGCGCTCACGATGCTCTGGACGACGGCCCTCGCGGCCCTCGCCCAGAGCGTCCGTGGCGTGGTGGTGGATGCCGTCACACTCGACACCCTCGCCCATGCCACCCTCCAGTATGCCGACCAGCCGACGCCTTTCTCGGCCGACGCCCAGGGACGCTTCTCCCTGCCCCGGCGCGAGGGCCACGTCCTGCGCGTCTCCTCCGTCGGCTACCGCACGGAGCGCGTCCGCATCACGAGCCGCACTTCTTCGCGCGACCTCATCATCCGCCTCACGCCCTCCGACACCCAGCTGGCCGAGGTCTCCGTCAAGGCCAAGCGCAAGAAGGGCTACAAGCGCAAGGGCAACCCCGCCGTGGAGCTCATGCGCCGCGTCATAGCCGCCAAGGAGCGCACCAACCTGGAGCGCCACGACTTCTACCAGTATGACAAGTACCAGAAGATCACCATGGCCATCAACAACATCACGCCCGAGGAACTGCAGGGGAGCCTCTTCGCCTCCTCGCCCTGGCTGCTCGGACAGGTGGAGGTCTCGGAGTACAACAACCAGTTTGTCCTCCCCATCTCCGTCGATGAGACGGCCTCGACCCATCTCTACCGTCGCCACCCCGCCACCACGCGCGACCTCGTGCGCGGACAGACCACGCGGGGCATCTCCAAACTCATACAGACGGGCGACGTCTTCAACACCATGGCCAAGGACATCTTCTGCGACATCGACCTCTACGACGACCAGGTCACGTTCCTCCAGAAGCGATTCCCCTCGCCCATAGGATCTACAGCCATCAGTTTCTACCATTTCTATATCGAGGATACCGTGGCCGTGGCGGGCGACAGTTGCATCCGCCTCCAGTTTATGCCGGCCAACAACCAGGACTTCGGCTTCCGCGGCGAGCTCTACGTCCTCAACGACTCCTCGCTCCACGTCCGCCGATGCGTCATGCAGATGCCCCACGGCACGGGCGTCAACTTCGTCCAGTCGATCCGCTTCGAGCAGGAGTTTGAGCGGCTGCCCAATGGCGACTGGGCCCTGACCACGGACAACATGGTGGCCGAGCTCCAGCTGACGAGCCTGATCCAGCGCGCCATGGTCGTGCGCACCACGCGCCTCGACAACTATGCCTTCGACCCCATCGACGACCGCCTCTTCCGCGGCCATACCACGACCGTCTATGAGCCGCAGGCCAAGACGCGCGACGAGGCCTTCTGGGCCGAAAACCGACGCGCGCCCCTGACGCATGGCGAGGCCAACATGGAGCAGTTTATCCAGCAGATGCGCAAGACGAGCCGCTTCAAGTGGGTCATGGTCGGCGTCAAGGCCGTGGCCGAAAACTTCATCGAGACGGCCTCGGAGGGACGCAGCAAGATCGACATCGGACCAATCAACACCATCATCTCGCGCAACTTCGTCGATGGCATCCGCCTCAGGGCCTCGGCCCGCTCCACGGCCCAGCTCTCCCCCCATTGGTTTGGCGAGGGCTACTACGCCTACGGCACGAAGTCGGGCCACCACTACTATGACGGCAAACTGACCTACTCGTTCAACAAGCCGAAATACCAGCCCAACGAGTTTCCCGTGCGCACCATCAGCCTCGAATCGACCAAGGACGTGGAGTCGCCCTCCGACCGCTACCTGGAGCACAACAAGGACAATATCTTCATGTCCGTGAAGCCGCAGAAGGCGGAGCAGATGTATTTCTTCAACCGCCAGGCGCTCAACTTCACGTGGGAGACGGACTACGGACTGGCCTCGTCCCTCCAGCTCAAGACCGAGGCCGACCGCCCCACGGGCACGCTCTCCTTCCTCGCCCTCGACGGCACGCCCGTCTCCCGCATCCGCACCACGGAGATCACGGCCTCGCTCGACTACCGCCCGGGCCAGAGCTACGTCAACACGAAGCAGCATCGCATAGAGGTCAACCTCGACGCGCCCCAGTTCACGCTCCGCCACACCATGGGCCTGCAGGGATTCCTGGGCGGGCAGTATCGCTACAACACCACGGAGCTGAAGGCCTACAAGCGACTGTGGCTCGCCTCGTGGGGCCATTTCGACATGCGCCTCATGGCGGGGGCGGCCTGGAACCGCGCGCCCTACTTCATGCTCTGTCTGCCGGCCGTCAACACGTCGCTCTTCGAGCACCAGGGGTCGTTCAACCTCATGGAGGACATGGAGTTCATCAACGACCGCTACCTCCAGTTCAACCTCGCCTGGGACCTGGCGGGCAAACTCTTCAACCGCGTGCCCCTGCTGCGCCGACTGAAGCTCCGCGAGTATGTGGCCTTCAAGGGCCTCTGGGGCCACCTGACGTCGAAGAACAACCCCACGCTCCCCGAAAACCGCCAGCGCACGGACCTGTGGCAGCTGCCCGAGGGGTCCCACATCATGACCAACGAGCCCTACCTCGAAATGGTCGTGGGCATCCACAACATCTTCCAAATGTTTGAGATCGACTACGTCCGACGCCTCACCTACACGGCCTATCCGGGCATCTCCAAGGGCGGCATCCGCCTCGGCTTCAACCTCGTCTTCTGACGGCCCTTGCTTTCGCATGGGGCTCGGGCTCTTGCGAGGTCAGACTTTCTGACGTCCCGCCCGCATCGTTTTTCAGATAACCCCTGGGGGTATATTCTCGGTTTGTGGGAATATACCCCCAGGGGATTTTTCGTAATCCGAAAACCATACAATTCCCATTATTATTGAGCTCAAACTTCCTCATTTGGACGTATTTCGTTACCCCATTTGGACGTAATCTGTTACCTAATTTGGCAAACGGGTTTGTGATAAAGAGATAACGAAAGCGATATTCTTGGTTGGTAATAGTTTTAATGCGTTTGTTGAACATGGTAAACAGAAAGAATTTGCCGAAGTGAATGATTCGTCAAAATGGGCCATTTTTGAACGCTAAATTAGCTTTTTGACTAAAAGTTAACAAAAGACAATATGTGTGGCTCGTGGTTGTATCTGTTGTTTTCCCCAATGTCCACGTATTGTCCGCAGGCGAATGTCCCGCAATGCGCTTGGCATGAAAAAGCCCGCCAATAGCGGGGTATTGACGGGCTTCCGAGAGAGGAGAGGATGGACCGTGGGTGGCCCACGTGGATGAGGCTGGGGCGAGGGCCGCGCCTGCGCTATAGTGGTGTGGGTGGACCAGCACGGTAGCGGCTGGGCCTCGTGGCGAGGCGTGGAGCCGTGGGTTGGCTGGGTCTCGCGTGTAGGCTGGACCTCGTGGCGAGGCAGGCGGCCTTGGGGTGGTTGACCCTCGCGGGGAGGGTGGGGCGCTCAGAGGGCTGCGATGCAGCTCGTGACGCCCAGGCTGGTGGCGATGGCCGTGAGGATGGCGATGGCCGTCTGGATGATAAACTTCCAGGTCTCTTTCTTGTTTGCTGACATGATAAGGAGATGTTTTATTTGAATCGTTGATGAAATGATGAATAGTAGTTATGACCGCTCGTGGCGGGAGGAGAGAGGGTTCCCCCGGGCCAGCCCTGCGCCCTCCCCAAGGGTTGGGGAAGACTTAGGACGTTTCGGCCCTGCTTTCGGGAGGGTGGTCTCGGCCTCAAGAGTGAGGCGTGAGGCCGTAGGCCCGGGGGAGGGAGGTTAGTCGCCGAGGGTGCCGTCGCCGTCGCCATTCTCGCCGCCGCCTCCGCCTCCGCCCTCGGTCGTGGCCGTCTTGAAGGTGGCCGTGAGCGAGAGGTCGGCGTTGACGGTCAGGGTGCGTACGGACTGCGTGTTGCCGTCGCTCCACTTGTCGAAGGCGAAGCCCGACTTCGGGATGGCGTGGATCGTGGCGCGGGAGCCCTCGTCGTAGGTGCCGCCGCCCGAGACCGTGCCCTGCTCGAGGTTGGCCGAGGTGAGGGTGATGGTGAAGCGTCGCTTCGTGCCCGTGCCGCCAGCGTCCTCGCCCGGGGCCTGGAACTCGTCGCTATGCGGCAGACGGATCACGTTGTCCTCGCCCATGTACTTGTGGAGCACCTGGTTGATGTTGGAGAGGCCCATCTGGCGCTTCATGCGCTGCACCATCTGGTAGTCTGCCGTGCCCTTCTCGCCCGTGGTCTCCGAGGGGCGGTTGGCGTTGAGCCATGCCGTGCTGACCACCTGGCGTGCGGCAAATTTCGCCTGCTGCGCCTTCTGCTTCTCCGTGGGCGGACCCTGGTAGGGGTTGTTGAGCTTGGCCAGGTGGATCTGGTTGCTCGAACGGTTGGTGGCGAAGTAGTCGCTCGACTGGTTGCCATACTTGCCGCTGATGCCCTTGATGACATCGATAGGAATAATTTTTGCCATAGTTTCTTCTTCTGATTTTAATGGTGATACATGTGCTTCCGCCTTGGCTTCGCTCGGCCCGTCGGCCTTCGCCCGGCTTTCGGGACGCCTTCGGGTTCGCTTCGGGATGCGCGCCCTCCCTCTGCTTGTCCTTGGCGGCTGGGATTCTTGGTCTCTCGCCAGGCGGTAAGCGTTTCCGAGTGCAAAGTTATGGCTTTCCTCCAGCCCCGTTGTGCGATAGGATGCGCTGCCGTGCGAACCCGTGCGATAATGTGCGATAAAATGCAACGGGGGTGGAAAAGTTGTTTTCCCATATCTCCACGTGTCGTCAGCAGAAAACGCGGCCAAGGCGGAGCAAGCGCTCCGCGGTAGTTTTACGGGTCGCCGAGGTAGTGGACGATGAGGCCGACTTCGAGGGCCGTAAACCATTTGGAGGTTTTGCGGTAGCCCGCGTCGTGGAGCGCCTGGCTCAGAGGCTGGCAACGGTCGATCCACGCGCGGAGGCGGTTGACGGCCGAGCGAGGGGCAATGTCGGGGAAGTAGGTCTGGGCCAGTTCCTGTTTGCTGTAGGCCCGGATGGGAGTCTCGTTCATGATCGTGAGGATTGGGGGTTGGTGATGGAAAGATAATATTCGCTAAAGTCCTTGCAGCCCGGGGGCAGATGGTGGTGGGTGAGGCCCGGCAGCAGATCGCGCAGCTGCAGGAAGAGGCGCTCGCCCGGGGCGTCGGCGTCGGGGTACATGTGGAAGGGCGTCGAGAGGCGCTCGTGGAGGTCGAGGAGAAGGCGCACCTCGGACGCGTGGAGCGTCGTGGCCGAGGGGATCGCCACGGCCTTGCGCCCCGAGGAGAGCATCGCCCAGCAGTCGGAGCAACCCTCCGTGATGTAGAGCGGTTCGCCAGGGCGAAGCCGCAGCAGCACGGGCTGGTTGTAGAGGCCGCAGCGAGACCCTTGCGGGAATCGGAAGCGCGGCTGGGCCATGGGCTCGGACGAGGAGGCCGTCGTGGGCGACATCTGGCTCACGGAGTTCGCTTGGGTGGGTCCGCCCGAGGTCGGCCCACAAACCATTCCCGAGGTCGCCTGAGAGCTCGTCTGAGCCTCCGCGCCCGCAATTTTCTTGTAGTCGAGGTTGCGGTTCTGTAGGCCCACGAGTCGCATCTGCGTGTCGTAGTAGGGCGTCTGCAGCCAATGGGTGCCGTGGCGGTCGGTCCACGAGGTGAGGCGGCACCAGGCGACGACCCTTGGGTCCAGCCGTCGCTCGTGGAAGAGAAACGATCTCGCGCGGTCGCTGAGCCACGGGTGCTCGAAGAAGCGGGCGTAGCGGGCCGCGTCGAAGGACTTGTGAGTTTCTTCTTCCTCCCTGGGCCGCGGGCGGGAGATCGGCAAGGGGTCGATCGTCACGCCCCCGTCCAGCCATCGGCAGGCCTCGGGAAAGGACATTCCCAGGCGTCGCATCACGAGGTCGATCGGGCCGCCCTGCGCCCCACAGGAGAAGCAACGGAAGGTGTTGCTCCGCGCGTGGAACGTCAGGCTCGGGCGATGGTCGTCGTGGAAGGGGCAGAGGCTCTTGTGGCGCACCACGTGGAGCCCCACCCGCTCCGCCACCTGCTCTATGGGCAGGTCGCGGAGCCGCTGGATGATCAGTCTGTCGAGCATGGCTTGCGGTTTTTGCGTGAGGTGGGCATGCCCGTCAGATACTCCTCCGTCTTGGTGTATAGCCCCGTTTGGGCCGAGTAGTCGACGAAGCGACGATTTTTCCATACACGAAGCTGATGCTTCGTACCCTCCTTGCCTTTGCCCACACTCATGCGTAGCGCCTCCAGCTGCTGCTCGCTAAACGTCTCGGGCAAGTCCTCCAGCATGTTTTTCACGCCGCCTTGTCGCTCCTGTTCCGTGGGTATTCCGCCCTGGCCAAACATGTCGCCGAAGACCTTCACTTTTGACCATAGGTCGTAGTAGCAGAACCACTCCACCATTTCTCCGATAGACTTCGTCCACGTTTGGTCGTTGAGTATCCAGAGCACAGCCCCCTTCTTCCAGGCCGAGAAGACGCTGCGGTGGGAGAGGTCCCAAAGCATATCGTCGTCGGTCATGTCGCCCAACTTAGCCATGTCCTCGGCCAGCTGGTCGGCCAACTTGTTGAGCGGTTTGATCGTGAAGGAGCCCTTGCAGTTGGTCAGTCGCAGAAGGCAGGCGTCGAGCTTTGTGAGAAAGTCGTCGCCATAGGATCCTTGGCGTGGAATGCGTCCGCAGCGCTCGCCCCGTTCCTTGTAGGCGAAGGGGATGCGTCCGAAGAAGCCGTTGGTCAGATCCTTCTTGTAAAACTGACGCGCCACCTCGGGCGTCGAGGTGAAGGTGATGTTGACGCGCAGAACGGGGTTTCCCGTCACGCCCTCTGCCGTGGCGCGCAGCGCCCCTGCTCTCTGTTGGTCATAGATGTTGCGCACCATTTGGCTCACCTGCCTGTGGCCTCCGAACATGCGGTCGGCCATCTCCACTTCGGGCAGGTTGACAAACTGTGTCCGTCCGCCCAGCTTCTCCAGCGCCATGGAGTTTTGCAGGAAGGCTGCGTTGGTCATGTCGGCGGGTGGATACCAAAAGGCCACGTCGGGCCGTTCGGGCTTTTCCTTGTTGGCCCCCTTGGTCTTCATCTGTCGCTGCCAATCGACGAGCTTCTGAAACTCCGTCTCGTCGTGCTGGCGAAAACTTCGCATCACGGCCTCTACAAGACGTGTGAATTGTGCCTTGCCGATGCCCGAAGGGCCTATCAGGTGGCCCATCTGTCCGCAAGTCTCATAGAAGTTGTTGTCAGAGTACTTGAACTTGACGCCAGTAATCAGAGAGGCCATGACGGGAATGATCATCGCGGCGATAGGTTCGCGCATCTCAGACGACGTCTGCGATAGGGCCAAAGTGAGTGTGTGTGTCCCCTTGCCCAGCTTAGGCATCTTGGGAGCAATGGGGCTAAATATGTCGTAACTCATTGATTCTTAATATTTTTTTATTATTCATCTCTTGTAGCATCTTTCTCGGCGTCTCAGCGTCTCAGCGTCTCAGTGGAAAAAACGAAGGGTCTGTTTTTCCACCCCATTTCTTCATTCTCTCTATAATCTATTGATTATTAATTAGTTATATAGATATATATAGAGGGCAGAGAAAATGGGGGTGTCTTTTTTGGCACTGAGACGCTGAGACGTTGAGACGCTGCGAAGCCCATGTTTTCGCATAGTGACTCCATGGGCCTTGGCAGACGGAGGGGGAGGGACCGTCACAAGGACTTCCGTCCGCTCTCCATCCGCCCGAAGGTTACTCCTCTCCGAAGTCCTCCTCCTCTCCAAGGCCTCCGTCCGAGGCGAAGAGCTCGCTGAGGTCGAAGCCCTCAACCTCCGCCAGGGCCATAGCCGCCTCGTGCTTGCCCGCTACCATCAGTAGCTCGCAGGTCGTACTGACGGCATAGTCGCCAAGTTTCCCGGCTCCGATGCCCTTCGTCCGTTTGAAGGTCGGATAGACCGTGCCGTCGGCTCTGCGCTTGACGTTGATCCATTGGCCCATGTAGATGGTCGGGTTGCGGCGCTCGGCCTTTTTCTGCTCCGTGGCATTCTCCACGAAGGTGAAGTGGTACTCGCCGTCGCGGGTAATCATCCCGTCGAGATACTCGCCCAGCTCCATGCGCCCCTGCTTCTGCGTGACCAGTTTCAGGTCCACGTCCAGCTCCGTGTTGGGGTAGAGGCCCGTCCACGTTCTACCAGCGCCAGCGCTGCCTGTGCCAGCCTGGTCCGTCCACGCCCTGCCCGAGCGGTGGCGGCGGGCCCGTGCGAAGGGTGTCTGTCCGTGGAGGAGGTCGTTGATGATGTCATTCATGAGCCGAGGCTCCTGAGTCCGTACCGTCTGCTGCTTGACGCGCAGAACTGTTCTTTTCTTTATCATAATTTTAATGAATTTAAAAAGCACCTCTCTGGTACGATGGCAGTCGGAGAGGTATCCGTGCCACCTGTTTTAGTACCATCATTGCCCGCCCCCTGCTTTCGAACGCAAGAGGGCGGGTAGTCGCGGGAGATCCCGAACGACGAGTGCAAAATTACGGCCTTTCTTTGGAGGGGCATTAGGTGTATAATATTTTACATGAATTATTCACCCGTATTTATTCACCCAAAACACACGCAACGTATTGTCTGTGTTATGATTTCGTGGTAAGTAAAAAAAATGCAGGTGAATAATTCAACAGAGAATTATCCACCTGCAGGAGATAGTATAAATAACAATCCGCTCGCTAAAAGGGGGATAGCGAGCGGATGGGAAACTATGCGAATGCGGACCTCACATCCGTCATGATGCTTGGGTCGTACTTCTTTAGCTTCAGCCAAGTGGCCAGTTTGTTGCTAAAAGAATTCTCTTGCACCTCGCTTTTGAACCCACATTCGTTGGTAAGAAATCTAAACACACTACCACCCGACAGAGCCTCTTTGACAAGAATACCCCTCTCGCTCCATAAAACGAGAAAACAGGTGATCACCTGATTGAGAAAACTCTTGAACACGCAGGTCAGTCGCCTCGTCGTCACCTTGCTCTTACGCAAAAAATCCATAAACCTTTGCTTCTCGCGCAGGAAGGTCTCTTGATTGGGAAAAGCATCCTGAAAAGCCTTTCGCCGACGCCCCCGATTCTTTCTCTTCGGCTTGGCAATATGCGCTCCTGCCTCCCCCATAGGACGGCCCTGAGAGCATGGCGGGTTGGTGCTCGCGAGGTCCTCGATCTGATGCCCAACGATTTCCTGAAAAGGGGTGGAGAGCTTTAGGCCTCTAGTCCGAGACTTCATGATCCCCTCTTCTGTAAGCAAACAGACGATCTTGTTTATCAGCTCGCTGCGCCTGTTTTCCAACGACCGCATCTGCCGATAGCTCATCTTCGGCGGGAAGGAGCAGTCGCTAAGCGCATGATTGATCCTGCTGATCTCCAAAATCATAGGTTCGATTTCTTTGCCCAGCAAATAGAGCCGCACCCGCAGCGTATCACGAAACTCCAAATTGCTTTCCGAGTCTGATCGGAAAAAAAAGGAACTCTCATTAGCAGTCCAAACGTCTTGGAAAGGTATTTCCTGCGTATCCTCAGAGAATCTCGAGAGCGTCTGAGAGCAAGACTTCTCTATCTGTAGGCGAAGCCCCCTGGTGATGAATACCCCAACTGCTGCTTGCCGCCGCTCCTCAGTAAATTCATTTGGGATGTACAGATTTTCCAAGGCGGATTTGAGCAGGCTAGCATCTCCAATCCACTCGCACATCTGCTGGATCCTGTCTGTAAATCTGCTTGATTGTTTAGGATTATTACCCTGATTGTCTCGGTCTGTGTCCGCACGCCCCAAGTCTTCCGAAGCGCTCTTGGTGTGTGGCCCCCCGCTCTCAGCAAACTGGCCTGTTGCTTCTGTCTGACTAATGACTTTTTTCTTTTCTTTTTTTGTCATTTGGTCTTATAATTTTAATTTTACTTCGCCCCACTATGGAGCGATACCAAGAGCCAAAGGTACAAACTTTAGTTGAAGACCGCAAGAACAATAGAGAAAAATGGCAGTTAAAATCAATTAATGTGTTGATTGTGAGGTTTTTAAATTACTCTTGTGCTATTTATGTGTTTGCTTCGTTTCTTTATTTTTTTATATCTTTTTAATAGTACATTTGGGGGATGTATGGATATGGTTGTTCTCAAACCTGTCTTTCTGTTAGCTGCCCCCTGATTTTGTAGTCAAATATATTGACCAATCCCTTTCGGCTTTCTTTGGTTTTGCATATATAATGGTATATAGCTAACAAAACGTTTGCCCTCCTTCATGCCCATTTAGTACCCATGAGATTTAGAATTACAGGAGGTAGTTTGTCCCTTGGGAATAATACCTTCTCCCTCCGTCCCGCCGTCCTACGCGATCCGCCCCATCTGCCCCATCACCTCGCTTTGGAAGTAGGCGTAGTTGTCAGGGCTTTGCCATGGGGGCCTGACCGCGGGGTGGATGGTCTCCTCCACATACATTTCCAGCAGCTCGTCGTAGTCGATAAAGATGACCTGGTCGCGGAAGTCCTCGTAGCCGTTCTTGTGGCAAAAGACGTTTCGGACCTCCCATCGCGTGAAGCGGCGCGCCATCGAGGCCAGTTGGCGGGGGCTGAGGGCGTAGCCGTTCTCTCGGACGTAGGTCTCCAAAAAGGCGAGGTTGATGGCGTAATTGCTCATCCTCCGCCTGCGTGGCGCGGGGATCCTGCCGAGGCGCCAGTCTCGCAGGGTCGTGTGGCCGTGTGGGGCGCTATGGATTCGTCTCCCGTGCCCAGTCGTTGTCTTTTTGCTCATAGGCGTGTCGTTATGTTTCCCACAAAATTACTACTTTTTTCCCAATCCTCTGCTTTTTTCCGAAGAAATGTTTTGGAAAGCCAAAGATAATCCTTACCTTTGCATCGTCAGTCCTCGCCAAGCCTCTTCACAATGCTCAAATCGTGCGAGGCGTTTTTTGTTTATGCCCCCCCCCTTGCGCTCGGACGGTCCTACAGCCTTTGCCAAACGGTAGGAATCCCCGGGATATAGAAACTGTTAATTTTGAACAGGTACTTATTTATAGCTCCTTTACTTACAACAGAACTCACGGGTATAGAGCATGATGTCTTTATTTAAACAACTCGCAATCAAATCATCTGTTGCAACAATCTTCCGATAGAAGATTTCCAAACGAAACTCACCCGCTTCCTTAAGACCGATGATATACTCCCCTATCAGCGACGTAGAAACAGTTTCGTTATGAACTACAAGTGTCTTCTTGATTTTGGATTTGTCAAGAGACAGAACTATGGTGTCGCCCTCGATTTTCACAACTTTTACGCCACTACTCCATTCTTCAATGATTTTAGGATCATGCCTATGCCAATTATTGCACTTTACTACGACATATCCATCTTCAAATGTTTTTGGGTAGAGAGCAAAGGCTTCGCCCATGCTTTCTTCACCACACCAACCTGCGAATGTCACAGGATTCATCAAGTTGGGAGTACTTGTCGTGGGTATTGATATAGGATTCAGTTCGACTTTTTTATAATAGGATAGGAAGATTTTAGCCAGTTCTGTCTCATGTATATTGAAAGCACTTAGCCTCTTCAGCATCTCGTACGTGCGATCTTCTGAAAACATCAATTCTATTTTATCCATTTTGGATTCCTTCTCCATACATTCTAGTAAGAGAAGCAGGAAGTCTTTTGGCTCGGCATTGACGATTTTGATAGCATCCCTACGGAATTCCGACAACACATCGTAGTATAAGTCGGCTACATCCTGAGGAAGGTTGGACATCTGCAAGGATTTTCGGTTTATATCTGTCTCACTTTCACTAAGAATAGCGTCTCTGAACTCTTTGCTTGCCTCAAAGAAGGCAAGAAGAGCATAGGTAATCGCCTTGATATTTCGTTCCTTGTCCTCGCCTTTTGTATCAATTTCTACAAGCAGCTCCGACATGGAGTTGATAGAAGGCTGCCAGCCCAAAGTGCTCGGTACGATGGGTTCATAATGTATGGAGAACGGTGTTATAGACTTACCATTCTCCAATGCGCCAGACTTGATTTTGTTCCAAATAGCAAGAATAAATTTTTTAGTGTCCATATCTCATTTTATAAATAATTGAAATTTACATTGTTAAACGCTGACAAGGGTGTCTTCTCATCGTCCAATGCCTTCGCAAACAATCCCCATAAACCGAGTGTTTTTAGGCAGATCAATGACCTTGAAGGCATCCTCGGAAAATCAGACAAAGCCTGTCAGCTGAGGAAGAAGGTCTCGACCAGCGATCGCAGTTGCTCGTCGGTCAAGTGGTCCACGCCCACCTTGTCGATCAAGGCATACTCCTCTTTCTTGCTGGTGATCACGTATTTTCGTTCTCTTCCCTCCACTTTGCACAACAGGTGGTAGTTGCCCTTGTAGGTCTTCTCCACGCGTATGTCTTCAAAGAGCGTCCCGCCCGTTCTGATCGTGGTCGTCTTGCGTCGCTCGGCCAGTCCCCAGTCGGCCAGATGATGGTGGAGGCTGGTCTCGACGGCGCCAGTCCAGCGCGGGCTCACCTCGCATTCCTCGGCAAAGTCCCTGAACCCTCGGATGGCGGCAGCCACCTCGCCTATGATGCCCTCCGCTCTTTTGATCCCGTTCTCCCTGCCCAGGGCCAGCGCGTCTTCGAGCGTTTGCCCCTGGAGCTTGCCCCGCATCATCAGGCAATGCATCCTCTCGGGCAGGAAGCCCCCGATGTTGAAGATATAGGTCAGGTCGTAGGCTGGGGCCAGTCGCCAATGGCCCTTCTCGTCCATCAGAAACGAGAAGTTCTTGTTGTGGTCGTCCGTGTTGTTGGCAAGGATATTGAACACCATTCTGCGGAAGACCTCCTCCTGGTCGCTCTCAGGCAGTCGCATCTTGCGACAGACCGCCAGCAGCTGTTCGTAGCTGTCGGCATCGGGAGATAGCGCCGCCAACGTCTGCATGTGCAGTTTGCGGCCCTCCTCGCGGTCGAAGCGACGGGTGACGAAATGCCTCCGCCCCTCCACCTCCAGGGTCTCGCACGCCATCATGCTTATGCCTGCCGCCTTGGCCATTTTGTGATAGGCCATCTCCAGTTCGGCCGACGATCGCTCGGTGTCGCCAAACTTCAATATGCAGTACGCCAAGCCCTGGCGGCCCGCCACTTGTCCGCTTCTGATCTCCCCGGTCTCGGGATCGATGGCTATGATGGCCTTGGGTTGGCGCCCGCCAGCCGAGGTGCCCACGGCTATGAGCGACTGCATGGTCAGAGACTCCTCGGGCGCCACTCTTGCGTTCTCGCGCTCGAGGAATATTCTCTGGGCCAAGTCGGCCAACGCCCTCATGTTCAGCTGGTCGGAACTACTGATGCCGGAGGATTCGGGCACAAACTCCAATGCGCCCATGCCTCGCCTGCCTATGAACGAAAGGACGTCGAGCGGGGTGATCTCCTGAGGGCGAAGGCCGCTCTGTATGCGCCAGCACTCAAACACCTGGTTGCCCCAGGCGTCGGGCAGCGAGTCGGCGAGAAAAGGAGGCAGCTTGCGGTAGATCTTCCTTTCCCTGTCGCCCATGATGGGGCGATGGCTGGCTGCCGACTTGACGGAGGCCACGAGTGGGAACGGGTCGAGGCTTCCGCCAAGGAAAGCGGGGTGGTACTCGAAAAACGAAACG
>ULSN01053260.1_pt1 | contig 16006 bp, 11 predicted proteins | sample 1956771 | NCBI WGS metagenome assembly ULSN01 (sample SAMEA4835709, study PRJEB28245) | human gut metagenome | biome: gut microbiome; material: fecal sample | place: Denmark | collected 2008
CTCACTGCTTATAGAATACGGTTCTGCAGTTGTAATGATCACGCCATGGGGCGCGGATTCTCTCAGAGTCCGCATGACCAGGGAAAATAAGATGGATGAACATAACTGGGCTCTTACAGTGGAGCCTGCCTGCACCGACAGTCATATAGATATCCATGAGATTGACACAACCGAGCCATGGTGGCACAGCGAAGAAGAAATTAAGAAACACTCGCAGTCGTCCATGGAAGCATCCATAACCAACGGTAAGATTACCGCCAAAGTTTCTTTTGAAGGCTGGATTTCCTTCTATAACGATAAGGGTGAACTCCTCACTGAGGAATATTGGCGCAATCGTAACAGAATAGACCGCTACAGTGTCCCGATAAGAGTTGAAGGCCGTGAACTCAAGCCAATTCCGGGAACCAATGACTACTCTCTCGCAGCCAGATTTGAAGCTTTTGATGACGAGCATATCTACGGAATGGGCCAGTATCAGGATAAGAGTCTCGATAAGAAAGGTTCCGTTCTTGAACTCTGCCACCGCAACAGTCAGGCCAGTGTTCCTTTTTACATATCAAGCAGAGGATACGGTTTCCTCTGGAACAATCCTGCTGTCGGCAATGTTGTATTCGGAAACAACAAGACCGAATGGACTGCACAGAGCACCAAAAAACTTGATTATTTCATAACCGCAGGAGATACTCCTGCGGCAATAGAGGAGAATTATGCCCGTGCCACAGGATTTTCCCCTATGATGCCTGAATACGGTCTCGGCTTCTGGCAGTGTAAATTAAGATACAGAACGCAGGATGAACTTATGAAAGTTGTCCGTGAGCACAAGAGACGCGGCCTGCCTATGGATGTTGTTGTAATTGATTTTTTCCATTGGACAAGACAGGGTGATTTCAGATTTGAACCGCGTGACTGGCCGGATCCTGAAGGAATGGTCCGTGAGCTCAAAGAACTGGGAGTGGAACTTGCAGTTTCCGTATGGCCTACCATTGATGAGAAATCCATCAATTACGGCGAGATGAACGACCGCGGCTACCTTGTAAAGACCGACCGTGCTTCAGGTTTCCATATGAACTGGATGGGTGATACCACATTTTTCGATGCAACACATCCGAGAGCAAGACAGTTTGTCTGGGACCGTTGCAAAGAGAATTATTACGATAAGGGCATCCACTGTTTCTGGCTTGATGAAGCTGAACCGGAATACGGTCCGTATGATTTCGATGTATTCAGATACTATGAAGGCCCGGCGCTCCAGTGCACTAACATTTATCCGGTAATGTATGCCAAAGGATTCTATGACGGTCTGAAATCCGTCGGTGAAAAAGACATCATGAGCCTTGTAAGATGCGCCTGGGCCGGCAGCCAGAAATATGGCACTCTCACATGGTCGGGCGATATATGTTCAACTTTCCGCGCTTTCAGGGAGCAGCTTCAGGCAGGTCTTTCAATGGGTCTTGCCGGTATCCCATGGTGGACAAGCGATATCGGTGGTTTTGTAGGCGGCGATGGCAAAGATCCTGCTTTCAGGGAGCTTCTTGTAAGATGGTTTGAGTGGGGAGCATTCTGTCCTGTATTCCGTCTTCACGGTGAAAGACTTCCTTATTATGAGCGTGAAGTCGAATATATAGACGGTGTCCGCACATTCTCATCAGGACAGGACAATGAAGTCTGGAGTTTCGGCGAGGAGAATTACGAGATTATGAAGAAATTCCTCTTCATAAGAGAGAATTTAAGAGATTATGTGAGAAACTGCATGATGGAAGCACATCTTCACGGAACACCGGTTATGAGACCGCTTTTCTATGATTTTCCGGAAGATAAGACATGCTGGGGATACGAGGACGAGTATATGTTCGGACCGGATATTCTTGTTGCACCAGTTATGGAAGCACAGACATTCACACGTTCCGTATATCTTCCTGCGGGAACGCGCTGGAAGGATGCCGCATCAGGCAAAATGTTTGACGGCGGCCAGAATGTAATTGTAGATGCTCCGCTTGATATTATTCCGGTGTTCGTAAGAGAGGGTAAAGAATACAAGATTTACTAGGAGATTTTTCTGCTTATGAAAAATATTCAATACAAATACGGTCATATGTCCATTCCTGGCGGCGGATATGTAACAGGTTTTGCTTATCATCCCGCATGTAAGAACCTGCTTTACTGCCGCACGGATATCGGAGGCGTATACCGCTATGACTATGATAATGACACATGGATAAGCCTTATGGACCATGTAACACATATTAACCCGGCCGAATGTTATCCGTCCGCTATTGCACTCGACCCGCATAATCCCGCAATGTTATACATTGCATGCGGACTTAGTGACTGGCGCCGTAAACCGGGTGTTAACGGCATATTTGCCGTATCGGATGACTATGGTAAAACATTCCGTTACAGTGAACTTCCGTGTGTTGTTCACGGAAATTTTCCGGGACGCGGATGCGGCATGCGTCTTGTAGTAGATTACAATAATCCTGACGTACTTTATTTTGCAAGTCAGCGTGGTGGGCTGCTTCGCACATCCGACGGCGGCATGACCTGGCAGAGTATATCAATAGCCGCAGGCAGCAGAGCCAATGAGCTTAACTGTACTTTTGTCTGGGTTCATCCGGATTCCTGGACTCTGGTTCTCGGAACCGCCGGCATTAACAATAAATCCTCTGACGGACTTACACGCGGCCATAGCTTATATGTATCATACGATACCGGCGGCACCTGGGAAGACCTGCCGATGCCTGACTGCCTTGTCCCTGACGGCGCACGCATGAAGGGTTACACTGCCGAACGTTACGATTACGATGGCCATTACCTGTATGTCACATTATCATGCAACGGTCCGAAAAGCCAGATTGATGACGAGGGATACAGCTGTGATTCCGGTGATGCCGCAGGCGGTAAAATACTCCGCTATCCGGTTGATCAATCCGGACATCTCGGTTCATATGATGATATTACACCATGCGGCGGTCCGTATTCCTATAGCCGCGACAGAGCCAATGAGTGCGGATTCGGCGGAATATGCTCATCACCTCAGGTTCCGGGTCTGTTAGCTGCTTCCACCCTCAGTGAGAAGCGTGGTGATATTGTATTCATATCCAGGGATTACGGCGATACATGGAAGGTTAATCTCCATAAGCTTGATAATAACAGAATTTATTTTAATACATCATATATGAAGCCGGAATTTAACGGTAACACATCACTTATTCACTGGCTCAGCGATATCAAAATAAATCCGTTTGATTATAATGATGTTATTTTCAATACAGGAACAGGTGTATTCGGAACATATAATTTCACGTCTGACGACTGTAAATGGTGCGACCGTTGCCCGGGAATAGAGGAAACCGTGCATATCAATGTGTACAGTCCGCACGCCGGTGATGTGATTGCAATCGACGCAGTCGGTGACCTCGGCGGTTTTGCTTTTACCAAAACAGACACTCCTTGCACAAATTCTTTTGCCGACGCAGACGGTAACCGGTATATAACATGTATTAATGCCGATTACACGGACAATAATCCGAATCGCGTTGTCGTTACCGCAAGGGGCAACTGGACCGGCATGACTACGGGTGGCCTTATTCTGTCGAATGACCAGTGCCGTACTTTTACACACCTTGATCTTCCTTTCGGCATTGATGAATATACGGACACGCTTTTACACCGCATTTCAATGGTAAACCAGAATGCCGGATGGGTTACGATAACCGCTGACGGCAATTCAATCATATGGACACCTGCCGACAGAGTCTTTCTGCCGCTTGTGGCGGTGCTTGTAAGCCACGACTGCGGCCGCACATTCCGCCATTCTGTATTTTATGATGCAGACGGCAATATCCTGACGGATGGTTTTGCCAAAGTATATGCTGACCGCGTTAATCCGGAGATTGTGTATGCATTCGATACAACGCGCAAAATATATATCAGTCATGATACCGGCGATACATTCATACAATATCCGGTTCCGGATGATGTTCCGGAATGTATTCTCAACCTGATTGACACAATGGACAAATCTTCCCTGTGCATAGAACGCGGCCGCACAGGCACATTCTACATGGCGCTTGGGGTAGACGGCATCTGGAAGATGCAGTATAATATTACCGATGATAAAATTACTTTTAAGAAAATTACCGATGGTAACAAGACATTCTACCGCATCGGTCTTGGTATAGGTCCTGACGGAGATTTTCTCCGTGGCCTGAAATCAATTTACGCCGCCGCAATTATTGACGGTGTGTACGGTTTCTACCGTTCCGATGACGACGGTGCATCATGGCTCCGTATCAATAACGACAACCAGATGTTCGGCCAGATAGACTGCATCTGCGGAGATGCCCGCAGTTTCGGCCGGTTTTACATCGCCACCGGCTCAAGGGGATTGCTTTACGGCGAACCCATACAATAATTATATATGGAGGTCATTATGAAGAAAAAAATACTCTCCGCTGTCTTTACCGACAACATGGTATTCCAGCGCGACAAGGCCGTTAAGCTGTTCGGTAATGTAGCTGCCGGCAGACAGGTTACAATTGATTTCAACAGTCGGACCGTGTCGGCCACCGCCGATGACAACGGTTATTGGGAAACCGAACTGGCACCTATGAGTGCGGCCACCAATCTCTCGCTCACAGCCGTATGCGGTGAAGACAAGGTTATATTAAATAACATTGCCATCGGAGAGGTATGGCTCGCGGGCGGACAGTCCAACATGGAATTTGTGATTTCATCCTGCACTGACTGGGATCGTGTAAAGGATGTCAAAGACCGTGATTTTAACGTGAGATTCTTCTATACACCGAAGTTTGCTTATGTGACAGACGAATATTATGAGGCTTTCGACAATGCACACTGGCAGCTTGCTGATGACGAAGGTTTCAAGGACTGGTCGGCAGTAGGTTATCTTTTTGCGGAAAAACTATCCAAAGATCTCGGCGTTACAATCGGTATTATCGGATGCAACTGGGGCGGCACTTCCGCAAGCTGCTGGATGAGCCGTGAAGCCATTACGGCAGATGACGAAACACGTATATACATGGATGAGTTTGATGAGCGCAACAAGGACATCCCTCTGGATGTACAGCGCAAGGATTATGATGAATATGTCGTGTATGATACTGCATGGAATGAGCGTTCCCAGAAGTTATTCTCAGAGCACCCTGATACGGACTGGTTTGAGGCCCAGAAAATAATCGGAGAATGTAAATGGCCGGGTCCTATCAATAATTATAACCCGTTCCGTCCTACAGGACAGTATTGGCAGATGATTCGTAAAATCAGCCCTTACACGCTTAGAGGTTTCATATATTATCAGGGCGAGAACGACGACATGCGTCCGAGAATGTATGACAGACTTCTCACTAACCTTATCAGACTCTGGCGTAAAGACTGGGAAGACGAAAGTCTTACTTTCATCATAACCCAGCTCCCTATGCACAAATATTCCGGAAGCCCTGATTTCAAGAACTGGCCTATCTTACGCGAAGCACAGATGCATGTATTTGACACCGTTGCAAATACCGGTATCGCCGTAATACCGGACTGCGGTCAGTACAATGAAATTCATCCGGTCAATAAAGGCCCTGTCGGTTACCGCCTCGCTCTTCAGGCCGAGTACAAGCCTTACGGTCTTATTGATGAAGAGGATGCTTTCGGTCCCGTATACACCCACAAGGAAATTCACGGCAATGTCATTGAGACATTTTTTAAACATTGCAAAGGTGGTCTTGTGTTAAAGGGTGAGCCTGAATATTACGAAATTGCCGGTGCCGATAAAATTTTCCATCCGGCCGATATCAAAGTTAAGGACTCCTCGATTGAATTTTCTTCCGGGAATGTAAAGAAACCGGTTTACGCAAGATATTGCTGGAGCAACTATTGCACACCGACTCTTTTTGGTGCTAACGGCCTTGCCGCATCGCCTTTCAGAACCGATATGAATGATGAACTTGACACCAATATCGGATCAGATGTAATGCAGCAGAACCTGGAGACCTGATTATACCGCTATTATTACGGAGTGTTATTTATTATAATAACACTCCGTTTCTTTTTATCACAGAATATTATTTTCCACATACTCTAAACTAAACAACAATATATGCAAAAGGAGTTTGATTTATGCCTTATTACAATAACAGGTTTGCATCCGGATGCAACAGGGTACAGCCTCGTAATGAAAATTCCTGTGCCACTCCGGAACGCATGCAATGCCCGGTTCCCTTACAGACCGATGCGTCCGGCGAATGGTGTCAGGATATTTTTGTAAATGCACGCGGTCCTCTTGCAATGGCCGGGGTTGTCTGGCAGAAAAGCAACAGTCCCGAATATGACCTTTCTACCGCTCTCATTAAAGGAACAATCTATAAGGAACTTGATAAACCATTTATAGGCAAAGGAGGATGCAGACGATGAACAACACCAACACATCAAACAGACCTTCCAAGTGCACTCTCATGCGCAGAATAATGGAGCTGGGATTCTACATCGATGATATCGGACTTTATCTTGACACGCATCCCGATGACTGCCGTTCTCTTGCGCGTTATCATGAAATACACCATGAATATGACACCGCCGTTCAGAATTATGCCGAATGGTACGGTCCCCTCAACAAATATCACGTAACATGTAACAGCCGTTTTGACTGGATTGACGGGCCTTGGCCATGGGAAGGAGGAATGGAATAATGTGGGTTTATGAAAAAAGACTTCAATTTCCGGTAAACATCAAGCGGCCCGACCCGAAGGCGGCACAGATAATCATCAGCCAGTATGGTGGACCGGACGGTGAAATGGGTGCCAGCATGCGTTACCTCTCACAGCGCTATTCAATGCCTGACAATAAAGTTGCCGGACTGCTTACGGATATCGGCACCGAAGAGTTAGCGCATCTTGAGATAGTTGCCACAATGGTTCACCAGCTTACCAGAAATCTCACTCCGGAACAGATCATGAATTCCGGTTTCGCCCCATATTACACCGACCACACTGTAGGTGTATGGCCGCAGGCGGCCGGAGGCATCCCGTTCAATGCATGCGAATTTCAGGTAAAAGGCGATCCTATCTGCGACCTCACAGAGGATCTCGCCGCCGAGCAGAAGGCCAGAGTCGTATATGATAACCTTCTTCGTGTTCTGGATGATCCCGACATAGTAGCTCCGTTACGTTTCCTGCGTGAACGTGAAATCGTACACTTCCAGCGTTTCGGCGAGGCACTCAATATCACTCAGGATAAACTTGATTGCAAAAATATATACGCGATTAATCCGGCCTTTGACGATTAAATTTACTGAGCGCTGTTGTATGGCAGTGCTCAGTCCATACATATTCAACATGAAAGGATTTTTCAAAAATGTTCAAGTACAACCGTAAACTCTGGTTCAAAGCCGCGGCCATCCGTGCTGTCCGGTCAATCGCGCAAACCGCCATAGCAGCCATCGGCACATCACTTGCCCTGCAGAATGTAGATTGGAGAATGGTCGCATCCACATCACTGCTTGCCGGAATAATGTCCGTTCTGACTTCATTGGTTGGTCTTCCGGAAGTAAAGGAGGACTCCGATGACGAACACTAAAAGCCGTATTTTGGAAACAGGCGATAATCAGGTCTCATATCCTTACCGTCTTCATGTATCAAACAAAAAAACCGGGCGCGGCTGGGCACTCGGGATTGATATCGTAAAATACAAGTCTCAGATTGATTATATAACCGCCCATTCGCTCGGCACCGTAATAAAATGTGTAAACTATCTCTCCGGCACCAACGGTGTACCCGACCGTGAAGGAATGGGGTACGGAAATTACATCATTCTCCGTCACTCTGACACACTCTGTACTGTCTATGCCCACCTTGAAAAAGTCTACGTCAGGGAAGGCGACACTGTGATGCCCGGTACCCGTATCGGTCTTATGGGCAACACAGGCAGCAGCCACGGTGCCCACCTTCATTGGGAACTGCGCAATTACAAATCCCCCATTAAGACATCCTCTTCCCTGAACGACGAACGTCTTTTTACCTGGCTCGACCCCACACGTTATATCAATGCATCTCTGCCCATCCGGAAAAAATATAGCGGATTCATTGACAATATTTCCGGCTCCAGCGTAAGCGGCTGGCTCTGGAATGGCATCGATGATGCCGCAGAATATGCCACCGTCCGGCTTCTCCGTTCCGGTACGGTTGTTAAAACTTTTTCCGGCAAGGCATCCTCTTACAGGTCCGATTTGGCGGTCTCAGGTAAGGGCAATGGGTATCATGCATATGATATACACATAGATTCATCCACCCTGCCTTCCGGAACTTATACGGTCGATGTAATCGCCCCGGACGGAACTGTTCTTGGATACAGTTCACCCGATGCACCCGGCACTATTAATGTTTCCGCGCGCTCGTATACTCCCGGCAGCGCATTCAGTCTCTCATCCGTTCCGGTTTACAATGCTGAGACCGGCCCGTCCATCGGCGTCCGCAGTGGTACTTACTACATTCACAGTCTGCCGGTATCCAACGGGCGCATCCGCATGACCAATCTGATTTCCCGCGTCGGCAAACCTGGGCAGGTAAGCTTCTGGGTGGAAATCAGCAGACTTTAAACCTGCTATATTCTCAAAGCCGAATTTTATCCGACCAGATCGTTGACAGGCTCAACTATATGTATCTCCTCATTGCAATTATCTGCCGCTGCCTTTATCTCAGTCACATCATTCGGCTTTGAAATGCCCATAATATCCTCAATCTCAGAAAGATTAGCCTCAAATGTATCCGCAAGCGCATCGCAATCCACATAATCTGTCAATGCATACAGGCAATTTAATTCAGTCGTTTTTGATTTTCTTTCGAGCCTGAGTTCTTTAAGTCTCTTAAACACCTTATACCCTTGCGCCACATTGCAATTCGCATCTTCCGTTTCCATCAGAATGTTTTCAATCTCATCATCAATTTCAGCGATATCCACCCTCAGATTTGTCATATGCTGTCTTGCATTCCTGTAAAAATCAGCCTGCTGCCTTGCAAACCCCAGCCAGTCATTATCTTTTCCATCATAAATTGTGTATCTTTTATCATCCGTCATCGTAAATTCGCCGCCTTCACTTTCATATGTATTTTCTTTATCAACCTGTGTCCCGTCATCATCCGCGTTCGTTCGTACCGGCTTCAGATCTTCCACATGTGTATGTCTGCACCTGAATGTGCAATTTTCAAAAAGTTCCTCATACTTACGGGGTGTATATTTCCTGGTTTCCAAGCCCCTGATGCTTTTAAGAGCCTGCTTTGCTTTGGCTACATTGGCATTGGTTCCCAGATTACTCTGAAAATATTCTATTCTGGACAACTCATCCATAATATCCCGCCTGTTCTCCCGACACACCCTGAGCAGCTCAATCAAATCTATCGCCTCTCTGTCATCAGTCTCACAGAGTTCAATATAATGCAATATATCACATATCTTCTGATCCATGTCCGACTGTTTCTTCGACAACTCATCCCTGTAATTCTTAAGTCCCTCCGCCACATATGCAAAATGTTCCAGATATTCTTCCCAATCAATTTCTGACAGATCATATGATGCCGCATTCTTATCCACCTGCTCTGCCACCTCATCATAGGTCAGTTCTTTAACAGTCGATGTATATTCACATTCTTCCTCATCGGCTGCTTCCCTTTCAACCGCTCCCTCCTGCATTTGTTCCATGTAATAAAAAGCCATTTTCTTTCCGGCCGAAAGTCTTCTGTTCGCCTGCGCATATGTAAATATCATTGCATTTTTCTCGCTATCTGCCACCACCAGCTGGTCGTTATTGTCGACCTTGTAGTAATTTCCGCTGTAGTCTCTGATATAATACAGTGTGTCCAAATTCATTTGTACCTCTTCCTTCCCATAAAAAAATAAGAACCAGGAGATGAAATCTCTTAACTGATTCACATTGTACTGATTGATGTGTCCAATAAACAGGATTCGGAGTGGGGAAGGCTGGAGATACTAGAGCGAGTTATTTACCTGATACATAAAACAAGAGAGCCGGATTACTCCGACTCTCTCAAGTATGCATCCGCAAATGCATACCCCAATTAGTATCTATAATATACATCAAATATTGAAAAAATGCAAGTTTTTATAAAAATTTTTACTTTCAAATTCTGTCTTGTTGAATATTCCAGACGATTTTACATCAGCTGCCTGGTGATATGGAAATCACCTTTTAGATTCGTTTTTGTGCATACCGAATTATAATTCCTGTTGAGATATGCAGATGATTTCTTTACCATTATGTTTTACAACAACTCAATTATTCCAAATTCTAAAATCAAGTGATTACATATCAGCAGCACTCTGGAAAATGTACATTTTTATTTTCCACTTTTTGAGCATTTTTATATTGACATTTACAACTCACAAGGTTCTCAAACAAAAATTCAAATAATCAAGTAATCAGGTAAGCTTTGCACCTTTATTTACTTACAAGGTTCTCAAACCGTCTCGTCGGTGCTGTAGCGGTGCGGTGTGCTTTACAGAATACTTGAATATTAATTTACATTCCACTATGTATCTATTTCAACCTGAAAGAGTTAATGTTCCAGGACAAGTAACTTGTATTTACATTCCACCATGTATCTATTTCAACCACGCGCCCTCTCAAAATCAAGCCGTTTTTTTATTAACATTTACATTCCACTATGTATCTATTTCAACCCTTGGAAATCCAACACCGAGCGCAGTATCAATCAAATTTACATTCCACTATGTATCTATTTCAACCGATTGTTGACTCAACCGCAAGAGTGAGTGTGTGGGACTTACATTCCACTATGTATCTATTTCAACAAGGTCAGACGTACACGGAAGTGTGGGCGAGTGCTTATTTACATTCCACTATGTATCTATTTCAACCAACAGCAAAGAAGATAATAAAAGACTATTATCTATTTACATTCCACTATGCATCTATTTCAACTTGTTTCCAAATAAACCAAATCCATTTTTTACCCAATTTACATTCCACTATGTATCTATTTCAACTTTTACCGCTCACTTTATCTCTGATATTGTCACTTGTATTTACATTCCACTATGTACCTATTTCAACCGGAGAAACTGTTGTATCAACTCCGCTTCTTCTCGTATTTACATTCCACTACGTATCTATTTCAACCTAATTGTATGCGATTTTCTACATCTTGACTTTCTATTTACATTCCACTATGTATCTATTTCAACTATAACGCCAATGGTGGCTCTGGTGCGCCCTCTTCATTTACATTCCACTATGTATCTATTTCAACTACATTCACGGTCTTTCATTTTAATCTCCTTCATAATTTACATTCCACTATGTATCTATTTCAACCCTATCAGGAAGGCAGCCGCGAAAAAACCAAGCAAATTTACATTCCACTATGTATCTATTTCAACGATTCTTACCAAGTATGCCATTCAATATATTAAGCAATTTACATTCCACTATGTATCTATTTCAACACTATCAGCCGTGGTAAGGCCTATATTAATGATATTAATTTACATTCCACTATGTATCTATTTCAACTTATTAGAGGGTTTTGCCCTTGGCTTGGTACTTGTATTTACATTCCACTATGTATCTATTTCAACCCTTAAAGAAAATATACTGATACTTGAAATAGTAATCATTTACATTCCACTATGTATCTATTTCAACATTCGGGCAAACCCCGAATGTGCGTGAGGAAATAAATTTACATTCCACTATGTATCTATTTCAACTTGAAACTCTTTAGGAATTTGAGCTATATCATCTTTATTTACATTCCACTATGTATCTATTTCAACAACTTTTTAAGACCGCGGTAATCATCCGGATCAATATTTACATTCCACTATGTATCTATTTCAACGCGTTAAAAACAATGTTGTATTGATTAATGAAACTAATTTACATTCCACTATGTATCTATTTCAACGATAATCTCTAAGTCATATTCAGTGAGCCATATTTATTTACATTCCACTATGTATCTATTTCAACTATTTCATTAATCAATAGCAAATTTTCCTATCTGTTATTTACATTCCACTATGTATCTATTTCAACGATTATACGCTTGTTTATACCAATGATAAATCTTTATTTACATTCCACTATGTATCTATTTCAACTTTCGTATCTGTTCATTGATGAAGCTGGTTCAGAAATTTACATTCCACTATGTATCTATTTCAACCATCAGCCTTATAACCAGCATACTTCAGAAGACAATTTATATTCCACTATGTATCTATTTCAACGTCTACAACTTCGACGCAATCTAAGACATAATCGCAATTTACATTCCACTATGTATCTATTTCAACCAGATCCGGCGAAATGGTAACGCCTGAGATAATCAACATTTACATTCCACTATGTATCTATTTCAACATTATAGGGCCGCCGGGTTTATGCTCGTAACGCTATTTACATTCCACTATGTATCTATTTCAACTTTATGGATTTTGCTCAAGCTGATCAGCTTGTTGAAATTTACATTCCACTATGTATCTATTTCAACCAGAATCACTTTCAGAAATACGAAATGTGCCATATTTATTTACATTCCACTATGTATCTATTTCAACATAATAGATCCGGTTACAATGCTGGAGATGCCTTATTTACATTCCACTATGTATCTATTTCAACCTGATTATACACTAGTCTATACGAATGATTCACGTTTATTTACATTCCACTATGTATCTATTTCAACAATACCTTCTTCATCCTCTCCGGAAATAATAGAATCATTTACATTCCACTATGTATCTATTTCAACTGGTAATGTATGCCAGACAGTACCGTCAACATGATATTTACATTCCACTATGTATCTATTTCAACAAAACCACGTTGCTATTTCGGTCATAGAGGACAGAAATTTACATTCCACTATGTATCTATTTCAACATGTTCAAATTGGATTTTACAACACGTTATCTTTAAGATTTACATTCCACTATGTATCTATTTCAACATTCCGACAGCCTGCGCCCTGCTTCTGCCGAGTAGCATTTACATTCCACTATGTATCTATTTCAACTCTCTCTTGTTGTTCCTATTCTCGGTGGAGCTGTATTTACATTCCACTATGTATCTATTTCAACCTTAACATAGTAATGACGCTGCAACTTAAAAAAATCCATTTACATTCCACTATGTATCTATTTCAACAAATTCTGCCATTGCGCACCGGATCAGATGAACAGATTTACATTCCACTATGTATCTATTTCAACCGATTACAGAAAATGTGTGGAGTGTGGACTTCCAAATTTACATTCCACTATGTATCTATTTCAACCTCCTGTACTTGCTATCTCTCTTGTCGTGCCTATATTATTTACATTCCACTATGTATCTATTTCAACCAAGTTCCGAACACTGATGTTTCGCAATATTATAATTTACATTCCACTATGTATCTATTTCAACCCAAAAGACAGTATCGTTAAGATAGCCGTAATAGTTATTTACATTCCACTATGTATCTATTTCAACAGCTGTAGCACTGTTTTTTAAAAGCCTTATAAATCAATTTACATTCCACTATGTATCTATTTCAACGTTAAACGGTTAGTTGGATTATTTGATAAATATGAATTTACATTCCACTATGTATCTATTTCAACGCTCGGGCATCTGGAACTTAATCACGCATACAGCGACATTTACATTCCACTATGTATCTATTTCAACACTAATTGTATTCCTATTTCCCTGTACTGTGCTATATTTACATTCCACTATGTATCTATTTCAACTTTACTGACATTACCTCTCTTTGTGTATTCATTCTGATTTACATTCCACTATGTATCTATTTCAACTTTCATTTTTATACCTCTTTCTCCCCGTATAGCCGCTATTTACATTCCACTATGTATCTATTTCAACTGAGTTTGTTCACGGTTATTGTTCTTGTTACCGCATATTTACATTCCACTATGTATCTATTTCAACTTTACTGACATTACCTCTCTTTGTGTATTCATTCTGATTTACATTCCACTATGTATCTATTTCAACCCAGATCTTCAGAAGCCTTATATCTATTAGAATAATCGTTGCACTTCTGTCGACCAAGCAGACATCAATTATATTTATATTGACGTGTTCCGGCAATATCTGGATTATCACCGATAAAATAAGGATTGTCGATCTCCCTGTTATTTTACAATATTACGTACCGACAGTCAAAGCATAAAACTCGTCAGATCTTCCTTTTTACCCCAGAATTCTTTGTCCAACCATCGTTGCTGCCTGCTTTTAAAAATAATTACTGAATCCTGCGTCTCATCAATATAGGGTTCTAATTCTTTCTGCATTTTTGTCAACTGCACATTGGACAATTCGCCTTCAAATACCGAATCTTGAATATGGGACATATATTTTTTACAGGTTTTAAAAATATGAGCCCACCTTTTACGTCCATTGTCGTTCTGACACACATCATACACCATTATCACATACATTTTCTACCACCATATTCTGAACCCTTCGTATTCTTTTTCTCCAAGCAGATGCTTTATCAGTTTATAGCACTCTAACCGCATGAGATATTGATATGATACCTGCCTACCAATTTCCTTATGCATAATCGTCTGCTTCATTCTGTTTTCAAACTCTGATGCAATCAACTGCGAAGCTGATTTTTTTAAATGTAAGAAATTCAATTCTTCTGTAAATGAATCTTCTGTTATCTGGTTCTTATTTAATAGCGAAAAAATCAATCTGTCACCTATAAGTGGTTTAAAAATCTCTGACAGATCAAGGCAGAGAGAAAATCTTCTCACACCAGGTTCATGCAGATAGCTTATTGTTGGATTCAATTGCGTGTGATATATTTCACTCAGAATCCTCGTATATACAAGAGAATTCACAAAGGAAATTAATGAGTTTATCATATTATCCGGTGGATGCATTACCCGCTTTTCAAAATTTATATTCTGATTTATAATTGCATTCCACGCGGCATAATACCTTTTTCTTATATTCCCCTCCATACCCATTAACTCCTCTATGCTTTTTGCTCTGTCAAGATGATTTCTGATATCATCTATATCCTTCATATACACCGATACATCTTTGTCTCTTCCGTTATAGTACCTTAGATTTCGGTAAATATTATACGCCGCAGCCTGTATTATTCTGACGGCAATCTTAAGCCGCTTTTCATGATCCGTATAATGCTCTACCTGCTGTACCAGAAGTGCCCCTGCCGGATTGCTTTCCTTTGGGTAGAAACTACCTGTGTAAAAATTAAAGTAATTAAAAAAATGAATAGGAATACCATACTGTGCTATATAATTGAAAAAGGGTGTATTAAAAGTCATTTCGGACATAACATATATATCAGAAATACGTTCTATCGGAACATCCCTTTTGGTTCCTTCGTAATTTGTAAACTGAAGCGTATTGTCCTTACGCCTTAAATCACCGTTATTATATATGTACAAACTCTGTTTCACATTAAACCTCCTTACCGTCATACAAAACATAAATCATGATACGCACATTTATTACAAATAGTCTTTTCTTCAAGTTCTATGTTTGTATTTATATCTCTTATAAATTGTATGTCTTTTAATACCTTCTCCAAATTTCTGATATCTTCTTCTGATAGTTCTACGTGTATCTTCTTTTTTAGAAGCGGATAATCTATGCTTCCTGTTACATCATTGACACCTTTATTTTTTAGATAATAAAGGTAATATTTTAACTGCCATATTCCTGCATCTTCAATAGCTTTGCTTTTCTTAACTTCATGCACTTCGTTTTTATCTCTAATAAAATCAATATTTATCATATTATCAATCAATACATGTTTGGAATCCCTACTGTAACTTGAAGCATCCAGAAGCTTTCCAAGCTGAACGTTCTCGTTTTCTGCTTCCATCTGAATGCCGTGACAAAAATACCACAGTTTCCTCTTACACACAAAATAATAGTACACCATTATACCTGTAATTTCGCTGTCCATACTTT
>ULSN01064669.1_pt1 | contig 15840 bp, 16 predicted proteins | sample 1956771 | NCBI WGS metagenome assembly ULSN01 (sample SAMEA4835709, study PRJEB28245) | human gut metagenome | biome: gut microbiome; material: fecal sample | place: Denmark | collected 2008
GTTTAATGTAAACCCAAAACGGTCGTTCGACCGCCAAACCAAGTTTGGCTGTTAATTGTGTGTTTGAGCTGACTTCAGACGTATTCCGCACGGCTGTCGGAAGCGCGGCGCGAAATCCATCATAAAGTCGAATGACCGATTCGGGTTAAAATAAGAATGGCTGTACGGCAGACTGCATCAATGTGGCTCGCCACACTGCTGTCCGTCGAACTCGGGCGCATGACCATACGCCCTGAAGAAAAATTTCCGCTAAATGACGATGCGCCGCAACGCTATGACAAAATAGTCGCCGGGCACTTTTTGAAAATGGCTTGCCAGCAATGCCGGCTCGCCCCTGTAAGCAACTTTCAGCCCTGACAAGAACTCGGGCCGATATAAAAACAAACGAAGAAACACCGTATTGAACCGTCCGGACACTCGCATCAGACGGCTTGAAATTTCACGGCTGAACGTCACATCGCTGTTGCGCAATGCAACGGGAAGGTCGAATTGACGCTTACTGTCGCTGTCACCGTTATCGGTAGCGGAGAGCAAACTTCCACCGGAAACCTCCACAAGGTCCGCCTGACTGCACATAGCAACGCTGTCCGCCCCCTTCATTCCGAAGAAAACCGACAGAGAAAACAGCAATATGGTCAGCAGTACCTGTTTCATTTCTTTATTCGCTGCCAAATTTAAGGAATCTTTTTACCCGCGGCAACTTTCGTCCTGACTTTAAGGTCTTTTTTAATAATCATTTGCATACCGTTCAAAAAAAGCAACGGAAAATTTGGAGAAACCGCCTCTTGTTCATAGTTTTGTAGTCATACTGAACTATAAACATGGAAATCAAAAAAGACTACACCGACAATCAGGAACAACTGGCGCGTTTCGCCAAAGCGTTGGCCCACCCTGCCCGCATCGCGATTCTCCAGTTTCTTGCCTCCCAACATACCTGCTATTTCGGCGATATCCACGAGGAGCTGCCTATTGCCAAGGCAACCGTATCGCAACATCTGAAAGAGCTGAAGGAAGCCGGACTGATTCAAGGCGAAGTCGAAACGCCCAAGGTGCGCTACTGCATCAACCGTGAAACATGGAAGCAAGCCAAAGAACTGTTCGGCCTGTTTTTCGAGCAAACCATCTGCAAGACAGGCGGATGTTGCAACAAATAAACCAATACCATACCCAAGACTAATCATCAACTAAAACATCAACTATATGAAAAAAATTTTATTTCTATTCGTAGCATCCCTGGCCCTGCTCGCTGCATGCACGAACACGGGCAATGGAAACAAGACGGAACAGACTACCGAACCGACAGCCGACACAACGGCCGTAACGCAAAAGGATTATGTGGAAGTGCTCTATTTCCACGGCGAGAAACGCTGTAACACCTGCCGCGCCATCGAACGACTGACGAAGGAATTGCTCGACGAGCAGTTTGCCGACGAGCTGAAAACCGGCGCCATCAAGTTCCAGGTAATCAACTTCTCCTTGCCGGAAAATGAAGCAATGGCCAAAAAATTTGAAGTTTCCACTCCGTCACTGTTCCTCATCAAGCATCACAACGGCACTGAACAGAGGGAAAATCTGACTGGCTTTGGATTTGCCAACGCTCTCGGCTCGCCCGACGCTTTTAAGGACGGTGTGAAAAAGGACCTGCAAGCCTTGCTGAAATAGGCTATGGTTTAATTTTTGCAAAAAAATTTGTCAGTCCTGCTTTTTGTTCGTAGATTTGCGAACAAAAAAGCAGGACTGACTGTTTTTATTACCACAAATGGTAATATTTTTTTGGCTTCAATGTTCGTCATTTTACGAATTACAAACAATAAATTAAACGAATTATGGAAATCAAAGTTTTAGGACCGGGGTGCAGCAAATGCAAAACAACCTTCCAAGTGGTGGAAAAAGTAGTAAAGGAAAACAACGTCAACGCCACTCTTACGAAAGTGGACGACATCATGGAAATGATGAACTACAACATTATGACCACACCCGCCATCGTCATTGACGGCGAAGTGAAAATGAAGGGACAGGTACCTTCGGAAAGTGATGTGAAAAAGATGTTGGGACTCTAACCCGCTCCCCTAAAAGCGGCGGAATCATGCTCCGCCGCCTTTATCGACAACAATCAGTCCGCCGCAAGCGAACATAAATATATAAGCATTTATGATACAACAATTTGCCGACTGGCTCGTCTACAGCGTAATGGGGCTTGACAGCGCAAGTTCTCTGGGGACAGCCGTCAACTTTTTCTTCTACGACACGATAAAGATTCTCATCCTGCTGTTTTTCATCAGTGTGCTGATGGGAATCATCAATGCCTATTTCCCGATTGAACGCCTGCGCAACTACTTGCAGACACACAAAATGTACGGGCTGCAATACCTGCTCGCCTCGATTTTCGGTGCCGTCACGCCATTCTGCTCGTGCTCGTCCATTCCGCTGTTCATCGGATTCGTAAAAGGCGGCATCCCGTTGGGAGTGACATTTGCCTTTCTCATCACTTCGCCGCTGGTAAATGAGGTGGCAGTAGCCATGTTCCTCGGCTCGTTCGGATTAAAAGTGACACTGATTTATGTGATCAGCGGCATCCTGCTGGGCGTAATCGGCGGCTTCGTCCTGGGCAGAATGAAACTGGAAAACCATTTGAGCGACTGGGTACGCCAAATTCAGGCACAGGCCACAACCGAAGCCGAAGCATGGGAAAAGGAGCGCACGTCGTTCTGGAAACGCCTGCCAAGCATCGTGCGCAATGCCTGGGGCATTGTCCGCGGCGTTCTGATCTACATTATTATCGGTATCGGCATCGGCGCATTCATGCACGGATTCGTTCCGGAAGGATTTTTTGAGCAATACATGTCGAAAGACAATTGGTTTGCCGTACCTTTGTCGGTGATTCTTGCCGTACCCATGTATGCCAACGCTGCCGGCATTGTTCCCGTCATCGAAGTGTTTGTGGCTAAAGGCATCCCCATCGGCACGGCAATAGCCTTCATGATGGCTGTCGTGGGCCTGTCGCTTCCCGAAGCCACACTGCTGAAGAAAGTGATGAAATGGCGCCTTATCGGAATCTTTTTCGGCACGGTCACCCTGTTTATCATCCTTTCAGGATACTTGTTCAACTTCCTGCTATAAATTAACAACAACGATAATATGAAAATTCTGATTCTTTGCACAGGCAACAGCTGCCGCAGCCAGATGGCTCACGGGTTTCTACAGTCGTTCGACCCTTCGCTTGAAGTGTTTTCCGGCGGTACGCAACCGGCCGCACAGGTCAACCCGAAAGCCGTAGAAGTAATGAAGGAAGCGGGTATCGACATCAGCGACCACGTTCCTACCCACGTCAACACCTACCTCAACCAAGAATGGGATTATGTCATCACCGTTTGCGGCGGCGCCAACGAAAGTTGTCCGGCATTCACCGGCAAAGTGGGCAAACGCCTGCACATCGGTTTCGACGACCCGTCGCACACCGTCGGCACTCCGGAATTCATCGATGCGGAATTCCACCGCGTAAGAGACGAAATAAAGAAGCGCTTCGCCGAATTCTATATTACGGAAATAAAAAAGCAGGAACTACCGAAATGTTCCTGCGGCGGCAACTGCTAAACATCCACTTCTCCGGACTTGTCCCTCACCGGCTCGTCCGGAGTTTTTCGTTACAGCGTAAAGACTTCTACTCGGTCCTCGTCAGTCACCGGGCGCAACGGGCGGCAGGGATTGCCTGCGGCCAGCATATTTGCAGGAATGGATTTCGTCACGACACTTCCGGCACCAATCACCGCTCCTTCGCCGATTTCCACCCCCGGCAACACCACCACATTGGCGGCAATCCACACATCGTTGCCGATGGTTATCGACTGGGCCGCCATCACTCCGGCATTGCGTTGGGCGGCTGTCAGCGCATGCGTAATGGTAATCAGCGAGCAGTTCGGCCCTATCATCACATTGTCGCCGATAGTCACTTCGGCCTCGTCAAGAATCGACAGATTGAAATTGCCCACAAAATTATCGCCAATCCGGATATTAAATCCGAAATCACAACGGAAAGGGCTGTGAATCGTCAGTCCGTTGCCCGTCTTGCCCAACAGCGATTTCAGCAGTTCATTTCTTTTTTCCGACCGGGAAGGAGGAAGCATATTGAATTCATGGCACACGTCGGCACAGCGCAAAAGCGCATCCGCCACCTCCGGGCAATCCTTCGCCGCCGCACTCACCCACCATCCACTATTAAGAGCATTCAGAAGAGAATCAAAATCCATTTCACCCAAATTTTCACACCGCAAAATAACGGAATTTCCCGAATAATGCCAAAAGAGATGCCTATATGGTATCTTCCTGACCAGACTTCATGCCCCGAAGTTCACAATTGTAGTTTTTACGAAATTCCTGTTTCGCTTTTTCCATAGCAGGGTTGGATTTGTTTGACGGAAAAGACTGTGCCACAATTCGAGCTCGGATTATAATATTCGAGGGATGCTTGAATATGCCCTTTTTCAGCGTTTCACGTAACTGGTCAATGGCATGATTGGTATCCACACCCTTCAGTTCGACAAAAACTTCGGCCCAGCCCTCCGACTCTTTTTCATCAGTAGGATATTTTACGAGTACAAGCCTGTCACAACGTAATCCGTTTTTTATTATATACCCGTCTACGGCATACACAACTGATTCCAAACCACCGGCCACAAGTACATACCGTTTTCCTTTTTCATTGGTACTGATTTTAGATCGAACCGTTAACGGTTGTTCAGGGAGAAAGCCCTCTGCCGCCAATCGTTCATGAGTTGACTTGTACGTTACATTTTCTCGTTTCATACCTTTGCAAACAGGATATCATTCAATCTACCAATACAATCGTCCACCCAATCAGACACACCGTCCAGTTCATTGCCGCTAAGCATCGGCACCTCCACATCCAGAATATTCTGAAAAACACCCTTCTCGTCAATATAGTAACCGGAAATATCTGATACAGGCAATACATAGTCTTTATCTATAACCTTTTGCGACCATCCTCTTTTTTCAACCTCGGCAGCAATCAACAGCACATTCAGCACAGACATTATATATGGACTATGGGTAGTTACAAATACCATACTCTGCTCATAACCGTTTCTTAATGCCTTTTTCAAGGAATGTACCACACTCATTATTACGAGTTTTTGTGATTCAGGATACAAATTCTGTTCTGGCTCCTCAATAAAAACTTGAGCAGACTGATAGACTAATCTACGAAAAGAATTATCCGTCTTACTAATTTCATTGCGTTCATGCATCGAAAGCGTGGCATTTTCACCCACACGGTCAGTAACGTAGTTTGTCATTACATCCATCGGCATTACACTTTGCATGCCACTCGATGCATAAAAAGCAGGAGTTTCACTACCATCTTCACGCACAAGCACATCAGAGCCCGACTTATTCACATAACTAAACCCACCGGTGGCAGCCAATTTGAAAGGGTGGTCACTTGTATAGGGCACCTTTGCCTCATTCCATTCGTAAATAAAATTAAAAAGCACATCTCTTTCAGTTGCCTTGTAGGTTTTATCAACATTTTGAATAGCCGAAACGAGATTCCGTTCTGCCGGAATATAGCATAACTTACTGTTATATCTTTTTTCCACAAAAGACTTCTTACGCACAATCTTGGCATTGCCACCCACACCGGAATATTCGATGCTGATAACATCCCCATCATATTTGAGTTCTGTATCAATTTTGAAATATTCATCATTCAACCGATGAAACAATTTCAAATCCTTTACAAAACGACTGTTATGGGTATATTGGCTCACAAAATCATCCGTCGAGACCATTATCTTTTTTTCAATCCAACGACAATAGCAAAGAACCTTCATAAAGGTACTCTTTCCTGAACTTTGACGGCCAATAAGCATCATTAATGGAGTCAATTCGATTTTAGTCGAGTCCTGTATTGGACCAAAGTTTTTGATGTGCAATGAAGCCATATATCTAATCTGTATAATTAAGGCATTTAAAGCGGCTTATTTCCACCCGCTTTTATTACAAAGTTAAACAATTAAGTTCAAATGGTAAAATTTACATCAACGATATTTAATATTCAGGCATTCTTATCAACACACCCAATACAACATCAGTTCCTACAACGTTGCAAGAAAGATTATGAAAGAATTAAAAATGCTCCATCTAACATTTATATGATGGGAAAATTCTCTGGTTTTTACGGTGGTCCGCGATCTCCCTTTCCCCCACAAAAGCAACCGAACTTCTACAAAAAAGTAAAGGTCTTCATTGCTGAAGACCTTTCTTTGGTGATCCGCTTGGGGCTCGAACCCAAGACCCCAACATTAAAAGTGTTGTGCTCTACCAGCTGAGCTAGCGAATCTAACCTCATGCATCCGATTTTCTCGTTTGCGAGTGCAAAGGTATAACATATTTCCGAACCATGCAAATTTTCCGGCACAAAAAATCATTTCATAGCATAATTTAGAGCGACGGCGCCATCGTTGCTGCTCATTTCCAACATTTTACAAAACTGCAAAATTTATACCTGCCGGCAATCACACGCCTAATTTGCCCAAAGATGAAGCATAATTAACACAGACACAGAAAATTCCTGCCCAAAAGCCGCTATTTCACCTTAAAATGTCGTACCTTTGCAGACGGAAAACCGAAGAACTTTCGGCTAATGAAATTTGTTTAGATTACATAGTAAAAACAAACATATTAATACGTTAACAATTATGGGTAAAAAAGCTCTGTTGATGATTTTGGACGGTTGGGGCATCGGCAACCACACAAAAAGTGACGCCATTTTCTGCACCCCGACTCCGTATTGGGACTATCTTGTAAAAACCTATCCTCACTCACAGCTTCAGGCAAGCGGCGAGAACGTTGGTCTGCCCGACGGACAGATGGGTAACTCGGAAGTTGGCCACCTGAACATTGGTGCAGGACGCGTAGTCTATCAGGACCTCGTTAAAATCAACAAGTCAATCGCCGACAAGTCAATCCTCGAAAACAAGGAAATCAAATCGGCTTTCACGTATGCCAAGGAAAGCGGCAAGGCCATCCACTTCATGGGCCTGACTTCAAACGGCGGCGTTCACAGTTCGCTCGAACACCTCTTTGCCCTCTGCGACATCGCAAAGCAATACGGCTTGGAAAAAGTGTTCATCCACTGCTTCATGGACGGCCGTGACACGGACCCGAAGAGCGGCAAGGGCTTCATCGAAGAAGTAGAGGCTCACTGCAAGAAATCGACAGGCACTATCGCCTCCATCGTCGGACGTTTCTACGCCATGGACCGCGACAAACGCTGGAACCGCGTGAAAGAAGCCTACGACCTTCTCGTAGAAGGCAAAGGCAAGCAGGCCGACGATATGGTGAAAGCCATGCAGGAATCATACGATGAAGACGTTACCGACGAATTCATCAAACCGATTGTCAACTCTACTGTCGACGGTACAATCAAAGAAGGCGACGCTGTTATCTTCTTCAACTACCGCAACGACCGTGCTAAAGAATTGACTATCGTTCTTACTCAGCAGGATATGCCGGAAGAAGGCATGAAGACTATCCCGGGCTTGCAATACTACTGCATGACTCCGTACGACTCTTCTTTCAAGGGTGTTCACATTCTTTTCGACAAGGAAAACGTACAGAACACACTCGGCGAATACCTCGCAAACAACGGAAAGAAACAGCTCCACATTGCTGAAACTGAAAAATATGCCCACGTTACATTCTTCTTCAACGGCGGCCGCGAAACTCCGTATGAAAACGAAGACCGTATCCTCGTTCCGTCACCGAAGGTAGCTACTTACGACCTGAAGCCGGAAATGAGCGCATACGAAGTGAAGGACAAATTGGTGGAAGCTATCGGAACTGAACAATACGACTTCATCGTTGTCAACTACGCAAACGGCGACATGGTGGGCCACACCGGTATCTACGAAGCTATCGAAAAGGCTGTTGTTGCCATCGACAACTGTGTGAAGGACACTGTGGAAGCTGCCAAGGCTCACGGCTACGAAGTGATTATCATTGCCGACCACGGTAACGCCGACAACGCTATCAACGCCGACGGCACTCCGAACACAGCTCACTCGCTGAACCCGGTTCCATGTGTTTACGTTACTGAAAACACTGGCTGCAAAATCCAGAATGGTATCCTTGCCGACGTAGCTCCGACAATCCTTACTATCATGGGTATGCCGCAACCGGCTGAAATGACTGGAAAATCATTGATTTAATCCAATCAACACATAACAGGAAAAGGGAGCCCGTCGCTCCCTTTTTTCATATATACCCCTGCAAAACAAAACCGAAAGCAATAAACAGCAAACGGCCACCCAAAACCTGTAAACAGTAAACCGTAAACTGCAAACCTTTACACTTTCGGGAAAATATGTTTATTTTGCACTATAAACAAAAACAATCATCAACATGAAATTTATATCTTGGAACGTAAACGGACTGCGCGCCTGCAACGACAAAGGCTTCAGCGACATATTCCGCCAACTGGATGCCGACTTTTTCTGCCTGCAGGAAACAAAGATGCAGGCCGGACAACTCGATCTGGAGTTTGAAGGCTATCGCTCCTACTGGAACTATGCGGAAAAGAAAGGATATTCGGGCACGGCAATTTTCACGAAACACGAGCCACTCAGCGTGACTTACGGCATCGACATCGAACACCACGACAAGGAAGGACGTGTCATCACACTGGAAATGCCGAATTTTTATTTGGTGACCGTCTATACACCGAATTCGCAAGACGGACTGAAACGCCTCGACTACCGCATGACTTGGGACGACGATTTCCGCGCCTACCTTCAAGAACTCGACAAGAAGAAACCGGTTGTAGTGTGCGGCGACTTGAATGTGGCCCACAAGGAAATCGACCTCAAAAACCCGAAATCCAACCGCAAGAACGCCGGCTTCACCGACGAAGAACGCGAGAAATTCACCCTACTTCTCGAAGCCGGATTCACCGATACGTTCCGCCACTTCTACCCCACGCAGGAAGGCATCTATTCCTGGTGGTCATATCGCTTCAAGGCACGCGAAAAGAACGCGGGCTGGCGTATTGACTATTTCCTTGCCTCAAAACGCCTAGACAGCCAATTAAAGGCCGCTACAATCCATACAGACATATTCGGTTCCGACCATTGTCCGGTGGAAGTGGACATTGACATCTAAACAGATTAGGGGTTAGAGGTTATTGGTTAAGGGTTAGAGACTATATATAGATTAGTGGTCTTCTGCAAAACCGCGAGCCACGACATCTGGCCTACACACCATAACCTATAATACTTAACCCACGGCCCATAACCCATAACCTCTCAACAGTAAACCGTAAACCGTAAACTGTAAACTCATAATAACATGTACGAAGAAAGAATAGAAAAAGCCGTTGACTACTTCAAGCAGGGCTACAACTGCTCGCAATCGGTCGTGGCAGCCTTTGCCGACCTCTACGGCATCGACCATAATCTGGCAGTTCGCATGGCGGCATCGTTCGGAGGCGGAATCGGTCGCATGCGCCAAACTTGCGGAGCCGCCTGCGGCATGTTTCTGCTTGCCGGACTGGAAACAGGCTGCACCGACCCGTCAAACCGTGAAGGGAAAGGTGCAAACTACGCCGTTGTGCAACAGCTTGCCGAGAAATTCAAAGCCGAAAACGGAACAACCATCTGCGCCGAACTGCTTGGACTCAAGCCGAAAGCACCGACTCCGACAGAACCGGAAGCACGCACGGCAGAATACTACAAAAAACGCCCCTGTGTGAAAATGGTTGAAACAGCCGCCCGCATTTTTGCCGAATTTCTGACGGAAAGACAGAAAGAAAAATAGTGCCGGACCGGCACAAAGCCGCCCGACACTTCATTAAATCCCATAAAAAAAGCCCGACATAACGCCGGGCTTTCATTTTCATATAGGGCTGTTATTATTTTACAACCTTGATTGCTGTATTGTCGTTGAACTTGAGGATATACATACCCTTAGCCAAGTTTTCAGCATTTACAACAGTTTCGCCGTCAACCACTGCTGAAGCAACCTTTTGGCCTGCTACGTTGTAAACGTCAACCATAGAAGCATTAGAACCCTTAACTACGAAGTTGCCGTCAACCACTGACACAACTACTGCAGAAGTTTCAACGCCTTCTACGCTTGAGCCGTCACCCTGAGCAATTGTAAAGCGCGCAGATGAACCCGGGTTAGAAACTGTCACATAAGTGTAACGGTCTTTAACTTCAGAAGGAAGTTCAGCAACGTCGAATGTCAAAGACAAAGTACCGGCAGATTGGTCATAGTTTGTTGTGTAGTTCACCCAATCATACAATGCACCTTCAGAGTCTTCTACCGTCCATGCGTCAGGAATATAGTAAGCATCAATGTCGAAAGTCTTAGAACCACCTTCTACCGGAGCGTCAAATCTGTAGTCACCATCTGATGTTCTGAACCAAGTGTAAGTGATACCAAATGTAAATGCACCACCATAAACGGCACTACCATCTTGGAAAGCAAGGTTATTAGCTGAGAACAACTTACCATCAGCAAATACAGTATACAAGTTTGCATAATCTGGATATACTGTTGAAGTCTGGCACAATGGAGAAAGTGCTAAGCCTTCTGGGATCGTCAATTCGATAAAGATATCACTATCGATTGTCGGAACAACTGTTTGAACTAATTCGCCTACTTTTTCAGAGAATGTAAACTCAATCAAACTTGTTTCACCACCGTTTACAAAGTAGCTATATGAACTTTCTGCAGGAACAGCTTCACCAGACGCGATAACATCACCAACCTTACCGTCAGCATCTACCTTCTTAACTTCAATCTTTACAGGAAGACTTGTATCACCTGTAGCTTCAAGAACGGCAAAGTAAACTGAAGACAAAGCATATTTAGCACCGTTGAAAGGAATATAAGTAGCAAAACCTGTCACAGCTGCATCAGTTTCACCAAATTGCTGCCAAAGTTGAGTATCTTCACCTGGAGCATTTGACGGAAGAATACCAAATCCTTCTGCATTAAAGTAGTTACAGTTCATTGTTCCGTAGAAGTCTGAGCCTTCCATAAAATCTTCCGGAGCACCTCCAGCTTGAAGGAAGCCCTTACCTGACTGACCTTGAATAGTCCAAGGACCAAATTGATAGCTTGCTGATTTTCCTTCGAATGTCTGAGTAAGTGTCGGATAATAAGCCTGGCACAAAGGATATTCAACAACCAAATTTTTGTCAGAAGAATAAAGTGTCACAGGTTCATTATTTTCATATGTTTCATATTCCCATTCGCTTTCTGCAGGAACAATTGAAGTATTAGCAAATGTTGTCGGCTGGTAAGCACCTGTCAAAGAAGCGTTAGGATAAGAAGATCCTGTTGAGACAGCCGGACCAAAATACAAGTTCATGTGAGCATAAGAAGCATCCGGAGTTACGGCACCAACAGTAACATTGTCAAGAGCCATATCCTGGCCAGCCTTACCAACATAACGGAATGCAAATTTCACTGACTTGCCAGCATACTCGTCAATATTTAAAACGAAGCATTTCCAAGGACAAACACTCAATGTATAGTCCAACTCTGCAGTTGTATAATTTACAAGGGCATCGTCATCAATAGCATTCCAAAGTTCTGTCCAGTTTGCACCATTATCAGTTGAAACCAATACCTCAAGATTAGTATTGCGTGCTGTAAATTCATAAACTGGAGGATTTTGAGCCAATTTTTCAGAATCCAAGAGAGTCCAACCCGGAGAATAGCTCAACATAAAGTTCAACTTATCACCTGCTTTTGGAGTAACTGCCGGTGAAATCAACCATTCATCCTGTTCCGGATATGACATTGTGAATGTCTCCATATCGAACATAACCGCAGTTGCAATATGCATTTGCACTTTACCCTCGAAAGGAGCAGAATAATAGCTGGCACCACCTGCTTCCCAAGTCCAGTTTCCGTCAGCACCGTTAGGGTCAGTCCCTACCTTTGATTCGTCTACCCAACCTGAAGGGATCCAATCTTCCGATGTTCCGTCCCAACCTTCAAAACCTTCAAAAAGTGTTGAATTTTCCGCTGCAACTACAACCGGTTTTACAAAACGAGAAGTATTAACTTTATTAGAAACTACGTTTGCCACACGCTTTAGGCTACCGTCTTTAGCACGCACAACAGACACAGCACCCTTTTGGGCAACAACATTTTGTTCTGCAGAAAAAGCGACCGCCTTCATGTTTGCTTTTGATGCACTCGGCATCACATTCAATTGCTGAACAGGAAAGGCCGCTTTCTGATATACATTATCAGCATTCACCGACATCCCTGCAACCGCCAACATTGTGGCTGAAAAAAGTAATGTTCGTTTCATTTGATATAAATTTAAAAGATTAAGTTGCTTTTTTGATTACATACAACCTTACATTGCATATGGCAAATGTAAAGAAGTTTTTTGAAATTTTCAAACATTTGGCTAAAAAATATTACTGAAATACGCAATATCATTATTATATCTCAAATTTTAAAGCCAAATCCGAATAATCCAAAAGAAAAAGCCCGTTTGCAAAAGTGTATCAATATACATCCTTTACAAACAGGCTTAATATGTGTAGCTTAATGTTAATTCAAGCTAACTACAACTGAATTACCAGCGGCATCAGTCATTGTAATGGCAGTAACTGCCAACGGTGAATTTCCTTCCAAAGTGAACTTTGTAGAAATCAGCGAAATCATATTTCTGAATGATTCAAACTGACCATAGAATACCATAGCATTCTTCGCCTTGTTTGATGTAGAAGCTTCAGTTGCCTCTTGGTTAAATGCAAGAGTTACGGCATTGTCGCCTTCAACAGTAGAATCAAGATAGTACTCGCCTTCAAACTTGTTAGTCTTGAATACAAACGACATCTTCTTTTCTGTTGCACTCCATCCGTATTGCAGATATTGCAAGCTACCGTAACCAGCCTTCTGGCAATCAGACTGCATCTGGTTGAACAAAGTCTTATACTGGTCGCTCATCTGATTGCGGTCAAGACGCCATATATTACCTTCAGCCAAGAAATATTCAGCAATAGTACCCGCTGAAATAGTAGCATTCTGACCTTCATCGGTACATTCGAGAATTCCAGCCTCATTCAACTTAAAGTTCTGTACCTTAAATTTATTGTTATCTCCAGTAAAAGGAGAAGAAAGACTTACAGTAGCATCAACCCCAATAACATAAGAGCAAGTGAAAGTATAGGATTCAGCTGAAACTTCAGTATTAACGATCGAAAGTACACCGCCTCCCATTCCTGTCAATTTATAGTTTTCTTCACCTGCTGTAAGGTACATAGCTTTAGCTTTTGACGGGAAAAGCTGATTTTTAACTGCATTGTAGGCAGTATAGTAATCCTCCCACTTTTCAATTGTCTTAGTTTCACCACCAACGGTATAAGTCGCACCTTTAGGGAACTTGATCATCTTCATACCAACTCCATGCTTTTTACCACGAAGATCAAAGGATCCATCAGTATTCTTGCCGTTGATCACAAATTCGTAATCACCAAGATGTCCTTTACCGTCCATTTGAGGGTCAGAAAAGCAATGAAGCAGCGGGTTGTAAGTATTGAAGCTCAATACCGGTCCCATATCGCCAATCAATGTATAAGCAGTCGGTTCCTCATCTTCCACATAAACATTATTAGTTGCGACACTATTTTTTGCAGCCATGATAACTGCTGAATTCGGGCTGAACTTCATGAGAATCGGATAAGCCGGTTCGCTTTCATTAGCAAAATATTGCAGCACCCAGCCTTCAGTCTCCGCACATAAGTCATTCTTGTACTCAACCAGAGTCTTGTTCATTCGTTCAGCTGACGAATCTTCCCAAATATCCTCTTCAGTCATTCTACAAGAGCTTGCACCCAAAAGAAGAGAAGAAGACAATATAATTGCAAATGTTTTTTTCATTTTTATAAAAATCAAAGGGTGAATTAATTTTGAGATTCAGTACCTACCGGTATATCGTAAACCTGTTTTCTTAACTCATCAAGAACTTCAAGGCTATAGGTATTCTGACGTTCCTGCACTTCTGCACGCAAAGCGTCGAGGTCCATCTGCCAAGAATCACGGAACCACTGACGAGCAATTTCCACTTTCTGAAGAATGATGGATTTTCCATCTACACCGTCGTTATCAGTCGTTTCTTGTTCAATCGGACTATTATTGCTATCATAACCAATTACCTCCCATCCTCTTGATGCCGTATCAAGAAGTGCGTCCCATTCCTTCTGAGTATCAGTAATGTAGTGCGCAATTGTTTCTGCAAAGTCTTCACGATACTCGCTGCTGGCGTAAGTTGAAACGAAACCGAGGGAAGCAGTTGTATTGGGAGCTCGGTCTTGCCAAGAAGTAGGATCATAGTGTCCAGTAGACAATTGGTCGAAAGAAACCGGATATGTTTTGGTCTGGTGGAGGATGTGAGCAAACTCATGGTGCATTGTCAAGAAATAGAATTGGTTCAAGCTTTCAAAACTTGACACATCCATTTGATTTACATAGAAAAGAGATACCTTCAAACCGCCTTCTGCCAAACCTAATACGATTGTTTCGTTTGCCGGATTCACAGCAGCAGAACCGATAAGGTGAAGAATACGCGGACCGTACTTCTTCATAAAGTTAGGGTCAGAAGTCACAATCTTGTCATACACATCAAACCAAAGATATTTGGTCAGTACTGCCAAATCGACAGAATTTTCATACTTGGCAGGAATCAGGTTGTATTCCATGTCTGTTCCAACGTCCTGCAATTTATAGCGGAACTGAATGTTGTACTTCTTCAAATAATTGTCCTCACAAAACTTATCGAGCTGATAAGTAGGAGAAGTCGGATCCAATTCCTCCGTATCTGTAAAAATGCTCTGCGGATTCAAATCATCTTCAACACAAGAAGAAAAGACAAACATCGCACAGACGATAAACGATATTTTGAAAATTAAATTCTTCATCATAACAAATTCTTATTAAAAAACTACACTACCTGATTGGTTTTACCCAGCTTCCCATTTCGGAAGGATCCGGCAACTTTCCAGCTCTCACTGTCGGTTCCATACCTGATGACAACGCTTCGATCGGAACTTGGAAAGCTCTACGCAAATCATTGTACGGAAGAGTTTCGACACGAGTTTCACCAATTTTATGTGTAATTTCGATACCGAAACGTTTAACATCGAACCAACGCATACCGGTGAACACCTGTTCGATGCGACGGAAATGAAGCACGCACCACAAATATGGAAGATTTTGCGCTGTTACCTGTGCATTATCAACCGGATACAAGTCATCGATGTGCAAGTCCTGAAGGATGAACGGACGCGGGTCAAATCGTCCAGTAGTTGAATTTGCCTTGTTGTAGTAAGATTCAATCAATTGGGCAGTCAACACAGGCGCCTTACCACGATTTCCACCATATTGAGAGTTATCCCACATTGCCAAGTCACTTACTGCTCCCGGCAAGTTGTTTTGGAAGATACGAGCTTCAGCACGTATCAACAAACATTCTTCTCCAGTAAATTCAGCTATCATAGATCTGAAATAGCCGATACCAGCAACTTTGTCAGTGTACTGGAAGAACGGAGCCATCCAAAATGGAATTGAACCGTACTCATTGCTACCGTTAATGAAGGAATAATTAATGCCCGGACGTCCCTGAGACCAAGTCGGAGCACTACCTGTCATGGTTGCCACACGAGCATCACGGCTGATTGCGTAACGTGCACCACCGGCAAAGTGATTAAACACATTAGAAACAGCAGGAACCAACAATAGGTTGTTAGCTGAGGATGAAGAGAAATATGCAGCCGAACAAGCATCATAGTTGGT
>ULSN01046182.1_pt1 | contig 15822 bp, 19 predicted proteins | sample 1956771 | NCBI WGS metagenome assembly ULSN01 (sample SAMEA4835709, study PRJEB28245) | human gut metagenome | biome: gut microbiome; material: fecal sample | place: Denmark | collected 2008
TATCTGCCGTCCTCTTTCTGCCTTACCGTCGCCGGAGTGATTACCCCTCGTTCCTTAATACTCTCAATGAGCTGTGCCATATCCTCGTCATCACGCACCTTAAAAGGGTGGTCGGGGAAATCGTCAATCTCAGTCAAGGGAATATCTCGGATTTTTGAAAGTTTTTCTTCATCTCTCTGTTCCTGCGTCGAGAATAAGTCATCGAGCTTCGTGAGAGTGAAGTCGCTCTTTCTTCCTGCCATCGGCTAACACCTCCTTTGTAAATTCGGTGTACGCCTTTGACACCGTACTGTTGGGTTCATAGGCAAAAATGCTCTTGCCTTTGGAAGAAGTCTCTGCGGCTTTTACGGCAATCGGGATATATGTTCGATACATCTTAATTTGATTACCGAAGTTCTCTCTCAGAGCTTCTACCGTGCTTTTGGCGAGGTTGGTACGGCTATCCACCAAAGTGAGAAGCATACCGTCAATCTTCAAACTCGGATTGATACGCTTCTTTACTCGTGAAATGGTCTGAACAAGCTGCGTCATACCCTTAGCCGGTAAATACTGAGCCTGAACAGGAATTATTACGCTGTCTGCCGCAGATAGAGCATTGATTGTTACCATTCCGAGGGAAGGCATACAATCTATAAGGATATAGTCGTATTTGTCCTTTACTTCGCCGAGATAATTTCTCAATGCCGTCTCTCTGCTCATTGCGTTGACAAGGTTAAATTCCATTGCAGAAAGCTCAAGGTTTGCCGGAACAAGGTCAACACCTTCGTCGTGGTGCAGAATACCGACCGCAGGGTCATTCATCGTTTCATTTATGACATCTGTGAGTTTCGTTGCAAGCGTGATACCCAAGTTGTCTGTATCCTGCCAACCGAGACAAGTGGTTAAGTCGCCCTGTGGGTCTGCGTCTATGAGCAACACTTTCTTTCCCTGCATTGCAAGACCGACGCCGAGGTTTACCGTAGTGGTCGTCTTTCCAACTCCGCCTTTTTGATTGCATATAGCAATCGTTTTGCAGTTCGACACTTTGTGCGTCCTCCTTTCGTAAAATTCATAGCCATCGCAGTATGGCTATGTACTTGACCGGCTCATTTCCTAACCGGTCGGACAATATTTGTTCTCAACACCCCTTGCCGAGCAAAAGCTCACGGGAAGTCACTAAGGAACAGACTGCTAATCTGTATCATAGGAATTTCACCTCTGCCGGGTGCTCCGCCAGCTCCGTAGAGAAGTATCATTATCTTTCTGACTGTCATCGCCGTAACAGAGGCAACCTATTACTTATACCGGGAGTTCTCGCTGTTCTGCAATGCAGAAGTCACGGCGTACCCGATAAGGTGGCTAAAATCATCAGAATTAAAGTCTTAGTGAATGATTTATTCAGTTGTCAAAATACAAGTGAAAGGGCTGACCTTTTTGTGGTTCGGAATTAACCCCTTCACTCATTTGGACAAAGGGGGTCAAAATGCACACCCAAAATCACCCCTTTTTCAAAAATTTCTTGAAAATATTTTTTTAGAAACAAAAAAGCCGCCTATTTCCCTCGTAATTGAGGTCAATAGACGGCGGGTAGAAATATTCATATTTTTGGTGTATAATAAGAGTTAATCAAAAGAAAAATTTGAATTTTACATTGCATTTGCATGTAAATCAGGCAGTGCAACTGGACTTAACAGGATTGTTAAAGAGTGTTGACAGATTGATTGATATGGTTGGTAGTGTTTTTAGAACAAAAGTAATACGATATTTTCATCAAGTAATACAAGGAGGAAACATTGATGAAGAAAGGTATTATTTATAATCTAAATCCGTTCAACAACGAAACAAATATGTCATCTGCTGAATACATAATAAAGAAATTATTGGCATTCATTCTGATATATGTTTTTTCGGCAGTTTTGGGAGAAGGAGTAATAATTGGGATTTTATATGGCATGGGCTATGACCCTTTGCACGGCATAATGCCAGCTGGAGAAATTAGTGAGTTGTTACTCTACTATGGCTTCCTGGTATTTTCCTTAGTAACCCTATTATATTGCAGATTTGTTGAGAAGAAAAATATTAAATTCGTAGGTTTTTCAGGAAATCCTATAGAGTATTTGGCAGGAGCATTAGTTGCCACGATTCTTTTGTTTATAATATTAGGTATAGGTTGCCTCTGTGGTTCCATTAGCTTTTGTGGATTCAACACAAATGTTAATATTAAGAGCATTTTGTTATGGGTATTGGCATTTGGTATCCAAGGTGCCACAGAAGAAATCATGTGCAGAGGATATTTGCTCAATTCATTGAAAAATAGAATATCTATACCATTGGCAATTCTAATTAGTTCAACTGCATTTGTTTTTCCGCATTTGTCTAGCTTGATTGAAGCGGATTTCGTGTATGCTGTGGTTGGAATTATAAACTTGTATTTGGTTTCGATTACCTTTTCAATACTTGTTTTGTGGCGGTCTAATATATGGATTGCATGTGGGTTACATAGTGCGTGGAATTTTATATTATATGTGATTATGGGTTTGTCCTTAAGTGGAAGTGAAAGTGTTTCAAAAGGAGTAGTTCTTTTTAGTGTAAAAGATACTAGTATCCTCAATGGAGCAGATTACGGAATAGAAGCAAGTGTTATTACAACAGTAGTGTTAGGAATGTTGCTATTTGTTATGGTAAAAGGATGGAAAGGTAGGATTGGTAAAGATGGAATTTCATAATAAATTGTATAATCTTCGAAAACAAAAAGGCTTATCACAAGAAGAACTTGCTAATCGTTTGAATGTTTCTCGGCAAACCATTTCAAAATGGGAAGTGGGGGACTCGACACCTGATATGGAAAAACTGATTGCTATTAGTGATATGTTCGAAATTTCTTTGGATGAGCTAGTAATGGATAAAGTACCAACTCAAATAGGGGAAACTTCCTTTAAGTCTGAAATTGCAAGCGAACTAAAGGAAAAAGTATTAACTGATGAAAACAAGAAGAAGGCAAAAAAAGGATTGAAGATTGCTGCAATTATTTTTGGAGTAATTGTTTTGATTGATGTTATTTCTATGATTGTTTATGTTAGTTTGTATGGTTTTCCACAGTAAGGTGAAAATTTCAGTCTTGCGAAGAGACTGAAAGCAACAGAAGATTTGAATTTGCGCCTACAATGATAATAAACATATAAATCTTAACGACAAGGAGGAACAACAGTTATGGATAACAAAGAACTGGTAAGTCGCTTTTTTGTGGAAGGATATATCAATCACAATTACGACTTTATCATGGAATGTATGGCGGAGGACTACATAGACCACAGTCCTGCCGGAGCAAGAAGTAATGCTGATGCCGTGGGCATCTTGAAAATTGTGGAGGGACAATTCTCTGACCTGAAAATTGAGGTGCTTGATGTATTTGGTGAGGAGGATATGGTTGCAACCAGAATTCTCTATCAAGGTATTCATGCCGGAACTTGTATGGGAATACCGGCTACCGGAAAGCATATTAGCTTTGAGGCATTGGAGAACTTTAGGGTTGTGGACGGCAAGATTGTTGAATCATGGGGCTATTGGCCAGATAAAGAAATTGAAGCGAAACTTCGATAAATTTCAGTAAGCCAGTTTGTTTAACTGAGAGACGAATTTGAATTCTACGGAGGAAAAATAATATGGAAAAGAGAAATAATTTATTATGGAGCTTGAGTTTATTGGTGATAGGAATTGCTACAGTAATTTTGGCAGGTTCAAATATTATTGGAATTGAATTACCTGATATTGCTGTGAGAATAATAGGGGTAATTGATTTAATTGCTCTTCCTGTTTTAGCTTATACTACAGTAAAGAAAATCAAGAAAAACAAAGAGTAAACTTTCAGTTTGTCGGATTTACTCTAAAATTAGCAAAGACCGCTTACGTCGTGTAGGCGGTCTCTTTTTGTGTTTAGAAATATTTGATTTTGACCTTTCTTTTCTTGGCTGAAAGCACCTTGCAGAGAACATCGTCAACTCCGTCGGTGTATCTGCCTTGTGCTATCAGGCTGTTCTTCAAACGGATAAGTGATTGTATCACTCTGCTGTATTCGTCATCATTAAGATAGATATGGAACTTTTCTTCTCTCACAGTCGCTTCCTCCATTCATTGAATTTTGCTCTGATTACCGAAACATCTGCTTCGACATCAGAATAAATAAAGATATGTACGCTTTTGAAAACTGCTTTTACTCTATCGGCATACTCCGCTTCCGTTTCGGTTGTCTTAAAAGGGAGTTTTACAAGTTTTATATTTCGCTGCTTGCATAGATGGCTTTTGAGAACCTCCATATGTTCTGAGCCGTTCGTAAATTCTATCGCCAGCTTTTCTGACGGAATGTAGGTTTCAAGTGGTATCCCTAATAGTTTATCTGAACCGAGCTGTACCTTTAATCCTTTTTGATTGGCGTAATAGGCGACAGCCAAGCCGGGGAACACGGAGCGATATTCTTTTTCGCACACAGTGCATTTTTCTCCGATAATTGTTCTTTCGTTGATTTTTGCTTTCCAAGAGTGTCCGAGTGAACATTTCCACCACACACTTTTCATCGACCTTCTTGATACTTGTGCCGGTAGCAGAGAGTTTTTTTCGTAATCCCATTCAGCAAGCAGTTTCCTGTCCGTTGTGGCTAAATCATTGTATCCTACAAGAACCGCCCTGTCCGCACAAACCGGGCATACTGTTCCTTTTACACGAGCATTGATAACGGACTTCCACTCATTGCCACAGGTCTTACACTTCCACCAAACATTGTGTCTTGATTTTGCGTTTACCTCATCAGGCATTAGGGGATAATTTCTTTCTGCCCACTCGGCGGCAAGGTCAGGGTGCGTAGTCGCCAAGTCATTAAATCCTTTGAGCAATGTATATCCACTACAATACGGACATCTGCTCCCACCGGAACGGGTTGAAATAAGAGTGTGCCACTCGTTTCCGCAATCTTTGCATTTCCACCAAGCCTTACTGTTTGCAAAGGCTGTCACCATTGTAGGCAGCAACGGAAGATTTCTGTCAGACCATTCAGCAGCAATATCGGGATACTGTGAAGCAAGGTCATTGAACCCTGCAAGGACTTTATTATGTGAGCAGTATGGACAGCCTGTGCCGTTTACCGTTCTGCTTTTAACGCTTGCTTCCCATTCGTGTCCGTGTTTACATTTCCAAATAATCTTCTTATGAGAAGCGACAGAAACCTCAGTAGGTTTTAATTCGTTCTTTTCAGACCACTCCTGAGCCAGCAGGGGCTTCAATGTGGCTAAATCATTGATACCCTCTATTACTCTCGCTCCTGAGCATATCGGGCATTTCTCGCCCTTTGAGCGAGCTTTGACGCTCGTTTCCCACTCGTGTCCGCAAGCACCTTTCCACCACACTCTTTTATTTGAACCGAAGGTTATCTTATCCGGCGTCAGCGGTAAGTTCTTCTCTGACCATTCAGAAATAAGCTCCGGGTGAACGCTTGCTAAACTGTTGCTCATAGTTCAACCACCCCTTCCTCTGTGATAACCCCCATTATATTGAGAAAAACGGGATTGGTGTAGTTTGCGATGTAGCCCGAAAACTATGAGAAATGAAAGAAGCTCCTGAAAAGCCGTAACTTCTCAGGAGCTGTGTGAAACTTAAAATTATGCGATTTTTTAGTCTCTGCACCGTTTTTAGCATTGATTGGTGTAAATTTGGTGTAAAGAGGTAAATTTATTCAGTTTGGAAAGTCCCGAAACCCGCATAAACACTGGTTTTTTCTTACTTGTCGTTCGGTAAGGACTTCATTGTGGGGAATACTACCGCCAACAATTCATAGCTCTTCAAATTACATCATTTCCTTTATTTTGCTTGGTTTCCCGAACTTCATACTCGTTCGTATTGATTCGGTGAAAAAACAAAATTGTTGTCAAACTGCTGTCATTGCAGCTTGTTTGTTGTCAAGATTTACACTGAGAACCCTTCTCAAAAGATGTCCAATCTCGATAAGTTGTTAAATGACTCCTGCTTCTTTTGATCCGTCGCTTCAGCATAGATATCCATCGTGGTTTCAATGTTGCGATGTCCCATGATATCCTGGATCACTTTCAAATTGGTTTCGTGCTCACAGAGTCTGGTACAAAAAGTGTGCCTTAGATGATGGCAGGAAAAATCCGGAAGAATAACCGGTTCGCGCTGTTCGCGTTTAGCATTCACAACCTCTTCAGAATTGTGGCTACAAATAATACGCTTAATAGTTCGATTGACTGACTGAGGGGTTTGTACTGAGCCATAGCGGTTCACAAAAATAAATCCTCGCATACCGTCAAGCTCAACATCAAAGGTTCCACTCTCATCCTGTTCTTCGCGTATCATTTCAAACGCATCAAACACCACATCAAGCATCGGGATCGTGCGAATACCTGCGTCGGTTTTCGGTTTGGATATCTGCAATATTGAAGTTCGGGAGTTCCCTACCGGGTAGTAGACGACACTGTGATTGATGCTGATTCTGCGATTCTCAAAATCAAGGTCGTCCCATGTCAGTCCCAAAACCTCTCCGATTCGACCTCCGGTTCCCAGTAGCACCGTAAACAGTGGCCACCAGTGGTAATAGATCGGATGGTTTGCAATGTAATCCATAAACGAACGCTGCTGCGCCAGTGTAAGCGCATGTCGAACGCCACGGCCTTTGTCGCTTTCTTTGCTGACTTCCTTCATCACTCCATCTGACGGGTTCTTTCTGATGATCTCATCTCGAACAGCCAGTTGAAAGGTTGGATGCAACAAGGTGTGTACCGAATCTAACGTGCCCAGCGATAAATCGTCCACATTGAGTAAGTGGAGATAAAACTGAAGCACATCTGAATACTTAACCTCAGCGACTTTCTTTCTGCCAAATGTGTCCCTGACAAAACGATCGTAGATGTAGATATAATTGCTGCGGGTAGTGTCCCTCAACTTGCACTTGGTAGACATATACCTATCAAATGTGTCGTTTACTGATGCCTTTCCTGCAACGTAAATATCCAAACCATCCAACTGATCCTTCATCAGTTGCTTTTCCTTTTCTCTAAGTGTGGTCAGATCATTCGCGTATATAAACTTACGCCTTCCCAACGGGTCTGTGTAGGTGTACATATAACGCTTATCTGACGCTCTCTGTACCTCTCCTTTTCTAAGCGCTCTGCCGCGCTCGTCTTTTCGTGCCTTTGCCATACTGATTACCTCCTTCAATAATATTGAAAAGGGGGCTCACAGCACTTACTTCTTTTTGGACAGATACTCTTCCAAACTTCGCAAGGCAACCTCTGTCATTGACAAATTGTGCGTAGCAGCATACTCCTTCAGCTTCTTGTTTGTTTCATCCGACATACGGATTGTAACGGAAGCTCTTTTGGCATTGTCCTTTATTGGACGTCCCATCCGTGTCATATGCTACCTCCAAACACATCATATATTATACTTATAGTAAGACAGAAAGTCAATAACTTGAGTGCTATTCGACCCCAAAGTGTATTCAAATTCATAAGATCAGCCCTTTAACATTCCCGAAATGATTCCAAGAATTTTTCAAATATTTCACAATTTACCAATGCAATTCCGTCTATTTTATAGACTGCCTTTGCTTCTTTAGCCAACGCCTGGAACTTGGTTAACCCCAGGCTATATTTTTCAGCGCCTTCTTTATATCTAACAAATTTTTTAGCATATTGCTTTGTGCGCTCAACATCTTGTCTTTGATGTCCCATCGTATACCTCCTTTATTACAACACACAGAAATTCCGTGTGATTTCAAGTTTCTTCCTAATAAAATATAATGGCTTTACACTCTGCCTGCAGCGAACAGGTCCATAGGAATTTCACCTTCCCGCCTTCATTGTGGCCGGACCGCGAATTACGGAAGTCTCATTATCTCCGGATGGATCATCGCGTTATGCAGGTGCCACCCACATATCAGTGCTCATGGAACTGCTTGCCAAACAGTTGGATAGCCGCTTCCCACGCCGGGACCGTAGAGGTAAAGACTATTCAGTTTTCAAGGTGCAAAAAGTCATAGGGATGCTTTCATAAGGTAAAAACACCTGAAAAATCGCAAATATAGTCGCTCCGGCAAAAAAAATTCAAAAAAGACTCCGGATTGCTCCGGAGCCTCTTGTTTAGATATTGAATTTGCTTATTTTGAGGGCAATTCGCATGAGTATGTACTGATGCAGATCTTCATCATACTTACCGTTGATATAGCAATGATGCTCAATAAGCGGTGCGTATAAATCTACAATCTTCTCAAAATCGTCGTGATTGCCTGCAACAGCACCCTGTAAAGTGATTCGGAATAAATCTTTATCCATTCTCATCACCACCTTCGGCCATCCTTTTGCGGAGGTGTTTCAGACTCTTTTGCTTTTGGTCTGATACATACTGGGGCGAGCAGTTCAATCGCTTGGCAATTTCGCCTACTGTCAAATCGTCCACATAAAGGAACTTAAGGATTTGTTGTCTCATCAACGGTAACTCAGCGTATGCCGTCGCGAGACGTTCTTCCTCAAAGTTAAAATCGTCATCTTGATACAGAAGCTTTCGCATCCACTCATCCTCTGAAACAGGAAGATTCTCTTCAAACAGCTCCTCCAAAGATACGATATCAACCGGGGTCTCCGTTTTGCGGAGATAATTAAGCTTTGCACGTCGTATCAACGTGTCGAGCCACGCAGTAAACCTTGCGCGGAGCTCATCTCGATCAGCGTTTTGTCGGTAGTCCAAACATATGCCTCCTTTGGGGCATACCACCGAGCAAAACTATATTTACAACATGCCACAGTGGCATGCCGTGAAATTAAAATCTGTGTTCGTACAGTCAGGTCCACAGCAATCAGAACATTGGAATCACCTCCTTCCTGCAATACAAACAAAAAGCGACCCAACCATAAATGAATATGGCAAGGCCGCTTATGTAGGCGTGCATATAAAACCGACAGATCAGTGCCGGTATTTATTTTTATAAAATTATAGAGTCTTATGCATTTTTATTAGCTGAATCTCCGCTTCATATGTATCTCCTGTGTCATTTCTTAGCAAAGCGTTCTAAGGTATTTAGATAATTCTCCAAGCTTTCACAAACAAGAATGCGTTGAGAAACTTCATAGCTGTCGATTCTCTTTGCAATTTCACGTAGATAAACAGCTGTCGGATCATCGTAATAGTCACACAGAAGTTGGTCCACCGTTACATCTAATTTATTAGCAATGTGAACCACCATTTCCAAACTTGCTTTGCCGTGACCGCCTTCAATGTGTCCTATATGGCTGACGCTGCAGTCGCAAATTGCAGCAAGATCCTCTTGACGCATTTCTCGCAACAGGCGATATTTCTTTACGTTTTTACCTAAAGTTTTGTAATCCACCGTCTCATCTTCTCCTTATATTAATATTTTAACGAAACTATAGGTGAAACTGAAGAAAGCATATGTGCAAGCGCTATCACGAATTGTGCAGGTCGTGATGTTATTTTGAAAAAAGATTCTTAACAAAACAAATGAGCCTACTATTAGTGATAGCAGACTCATCTGTATTTCACCCAAACAAATCGAGGTTGTCCAGCATTGTTGCAACATCCTGTTCGAGTGCCTCCGGGACCTGCTCTGTTCTCGGGGTGGCAGTACCCGATAACTGGAGCATAGCCATCTTCTCTTCAACTATAGTCCGTATGATTTGTTCCATCTTTTCTTGATTGAAGTTGGAACCAACCTTAACTTCTATTTTACAATATGGGGACTGAAGTTCAGGGTGAGAGGCGAGATGCTCGTTCAGTGCTGCAATTATTACTGCACTTTTCTTATTGCCCAGGCTTTCTAATAATTCGCCGGCTCTATACTCTTCGTCGGTTTCTGAGCCGAATTGTAGCGTGTATCTATATTTACCGTCTTTCTTCACCTTGCATCCCTCCACCCTTATGCGTTAGGGCGGAGCATCTGCGTTCTGCCGAGCATATCATATCCTAAGGCATTGGCATTCGGGGATTCAACGAAACTGCCTCTCATAACCATAGGCGAATTCTCAAGGAACGGACGGAGCAAAATGCTACCACCGCCGACAAAGATTGCCGGGTTGGATCTGAGGTCAACCTGCAATTCGCGAAGCTGATTCAAAATATTGCTTGCGTGCTGCTTAGTTGCACCTTTGATGGTTTCTACGACATCCTCCGGCAAGAAGATATCTTTGCCGCAGAGCACTTCACTGATATGTTCATCCTCAAGGAGCATATCGTGGTAGGAATTGACTTTGCGAATAATTTCGTTATTCATCGTGATAACGCCGGATTCCAAGCTTCTGCAGAACTGGAAGTCCAGTTTACCATTCTTGAGAAGCAACACGTCAGTGGTATAACCTCCGATATCCACGATAAAGATACGAGGCGTGTTGACGATCAGGCTACTTTGCGGAACGACCGCTGCATATGCCTGCGGAAACACCATAACCTTATCAATTATAATACTAAAGGGCTTCTCTTTATAGATGAAATTGATTGCGCCAGCCTTTTTGAAGTAGTTGGCAAACTTGTTTTTAAGTACACCGTAGTGTTCAGGCGGCAAACCTACTGCCAACTGAACCTGCTCGAACGGTGCATTTCTGCCTGCGGATTCCAGTTCTTTTGCGATTGCGATGAGTGTCAGAATAAAATATCTCTCATCGTTGGTTTTGTCCTTCATATAGTTTAGACGCTTACCGCTGAGGGTCCAGAACTTACTGCCAAACTCCAAGACCTCATCAGTCAACGGTGGTTTCACCGTATGCTCGGCGAGTCCGGCAACAAAGGAATGATTTACGGTTTTCATATTTAATCAAAATATTTGGATTAGCCATATTATGCAAAGGAATATATAATCCTGACATTTACTAAAAAGCCTTGTGTTTCAATGACTTTTTGAAAAGATGTCAGGATTATTATTTACCTAAGGCCGCAGAGTTTCGCCATCATTGCATCTGCGTCAGCATCCCATATTGGATCCTCATCAAGAGCTGCCATTGGCATTTTTGCAATGGCTCTGCGCATCATTTCAACAGAAGGCGTAGCATAGATCCGCGTTGTTTCCAACTGCGCGTGTCCCAGAAATCGAGAAATAATAGATAAATCCACACCATCACGATATAGGCCAGTTGCACGGGTTCTGCGAAGCATATGAGGATGTACACGTTCCGGTATATCGGGATAGGTTTCACGTACCTGCGCCGCATACTTTTTGAGAAGGCGTTCAACATTTGCTTCAGACATCTTTCCTGTTTCTCCTCTAATAGTAGTATAAAACAAAAGGTCTGTTGCCTCTGTGTCCTTCGTATGAAACACAGACAAGTACTGCTTCAAATGTGTGCTGGTACGTTCTGTCAAGCCAATTACTCGCTCTTTTTGCCCCTTGCCGACCACACGAATACATGGAGACCCGGTTGAAAGGAACAGGTCTGCTTTGCGGAGGCTTAGTATCTCGTCTAATCTAGCCGCACTGTCATATAAAAGAATCAATATTGTTCTATCTCGCATCCCTATTCTTGTATTGGGTGGTGCATCTAAGAGAAGCGTTATGGCCTGCTCATCAAGAATGGGCTTTTCCTTTTTGGGATTCCGGCAGGACTTCACACGCCCGACAGAGATTGCAACTGACTGCAAGGCCATATCCTTTTCTGCAGCAAACCACAGATAGCTTTTAATTGCCGCAAGCCTTTGGTTGCGAGTGCCAGGCTTGTTGCCAACTGCAGATAAATGTTCCATAAATCCCATGACTAAATCTCTGGTGCAATCAGCAAAGCCAAATGAATCCACTCGCATATGGAGTTCGTCTCTCAAATAACGCCGAAAGACTGTGAGTGCGTCTCTATACGATTCAATGGTTGCCGGGCTGCGCAACATTTGAATGCGCATGTACACTTCGAGAAATTCGTATGTCAGCGAAAAGAATAGCTTTTTCTCAGATTTCTTCATAATCTGTTACCTCCGGAATTACCTTGTTAGACAGCACATCCTGGTTTCGGATAATATCTGTAGCAGCGGCCGCCAAATGATAATAGTAATGTGTTTCGTCTATTGTTTTGTGTCCTAGATATCTGCTTAGATACGGCATCATATTTTCCATATCATAGCCTTCCTGAATCCAACTGTTTATCCGGTTTACAACAAAGGTGTGCCGCAGGGAATGGATAGATGGTGTGTGCTCTGGATTGTCGCTATACGGGGTTTGAGCCCAAAAGAATTGAAACCTTCGACACATATTGGTTTTTCCAATGGGCTTCTCAATATCTCTTGCAGGAAAGAACCATTGTCGCTGTGGAAGGCCTTGTTTAACAAACGAATTATAATTCCTGCACATTTTCAGTAGATCTGAATGCATCATAATCACTCGGTCCTTATGTCCTTTTGCATTGCGGACGAAAATCTTACCGCTATCCAGATCAACATCCTCCGTTTTCAACCGGCATACTTCCTGTAGACGCATTCCGCAGCAATAATAAAGCCGAAACATAATGCTATATCCAGCTGCCATTCTTTCGCAGGAACGATAGTCTGGGCAAAAACTATCTACCTGCGTAAAAAATGCAGATAATTCTGCCTCTGACAAAATATAAGGCTGTTGCTGAAAATGGGATGGATGACGCTGTGGGGTATAAGCTTCAATGCCTATTGAGCGCATATATTTTGCAAATTGGCCAAAGCAGTACAGGCATCTGCTACTTGTTGTTGCTACCCAATCGTATACTAATTCGCAGGTTAATTTCGGTTCCTGAATTCCTATTTCCGTACAGTAACGGTCAAATCGGTACAGTATCCTTTCCCCATGCTTGTAATCATATCCATCTGCACGCTTTTGGGTAATGAATGCGTCAATGAAAGGCGCAAATACACTGGATAACACTATTGGATCTGACGTTCCAGATCTGTGCTCCATAGGCGGAACATAGGTATCCTTTCCTTGCGTAGCCAAGAACTGCCCCAAATGTCGCACATAGGTTAGCATTTGGCTCTTTTGTCTGTGTTTCCGGTACTCGTTGTGCTGTTTCCAACGCATTACCAAATCTTCCGTCAGCACTGTGCCTTCATACTCTGTATTGCGGCAAAACTGGTCAAACTGGCCAAGCAAGACTTCGCCATGCTTATATACTGCTCCACACTCTCTTTTAAACAGAATGAGGTCCCGTATAGCTGGTGCAAGGGCGCTGCTGAATTGTTCCATACTCATAACCCATACCTCCCGGAATATTCAATGTGTTCACAGCCTATGGCGCATTTTGACAGATTCTCATCGTCTGTGGACAAATAGGGGTCTATATTTTCTATTCCTGCATGCCCAAGTGTTGAAGCGATAATTGGGAGAGTATTCCCTGAGCGCAGCATATGTGAAGCAAATGTTCTGCGCGTAATATGAAATCCTATTTCCTTTTCGTTTCTTGAGCGACGGAAAATGTGGTTCATGGCATTTCTGGCAGATCCGCTAGACTTTAATGGTCTATATGGTTCCTTGTTGCTGATAAAAACAGTATCATCTTGGACTATTGGTCGCCCTTCCGTAATATAGCGATAAAGACTGTTGCCAACATCCACAGGCAAAGGTAACTCGATATATACGCCGGTCTTTTGCTGTGTAAAGGATATTGTTTGCTTACGCCAGGAAATATCTGTCAGTTTTAGCTTGCGGATATCGACGCTGCGCATACCCATTTTGAGGCCAAGCATAATCGTCGCTGTATCCCGTAGCTGGATGGGCGACGAGGCATTACTTCGATATGCATCAATTGCAGAAAGTTGTTCTTCCGTTAGAATTTTCACAACAGTAGTACAGGGAGCATGTCGGCAGGATAGCGCTAGCGGAAGATCTATTGGTACCATGTTGTGGTCCGCAAGATATTCGAAAAAGATTCTGAGTTGTGAAGTGTATAAATTACGCGCTCTAGCTGTTGAATGCTCCGATGTGACATGCCAGTCTTTGAGAGTTGTTGCTGTTACAGCATCCAAGCTTTGAATGTTATGGCTGTTCATATAGGTAAAGAAGCTGAAAATTGCCGAGTGTATTGTCCTTTCGGTTGTCGGCGCACAGCTGGCGCTCCTTTTCCTGAAGACCATATATTCGTCATACAAGACTTCCTGCCAGTCTAAGACAATGTATTTGTTGGCCATAAATACCACCCCCAGACCACAAAAATACGCCGCAATATGAAAATTAGGCGCAAAAACAATGAAATCATCATAAAACCTCCTTTGGTATTGATGACTCCATTATAGTTCACTGTGGTTGTTGCGAAAATATAATCCTTACAATTGTGCCTGGGAAGCGCTACTGTGCTGTTCCTTTTAGAAATCCTCAGGATTAAATATTCCTTTGCATAAGATGGCAAAATTGCCGTGGTCAATTGCGATTAACATTTGAATTACCTCCAGGTTGTTTTTTTTGTTTGTACATCTTCATTACACGATTCGTTATACGTATTTACAACAAGAATACTCATAAACCGTAAAAAAGCGCACAGAAAAAGGGCGAAGCAAAATTTGCCCCGCCCAGTTCCTTTACTGTTACTGTGACCTTTTTCTCTGGAAGCAGCACTCCCAGATATAATCGTCAAGTCCTTTGTAATTTGGATCCCACAAATAGGTTCCGTAACGGAAACCCATATTTCCCAACAATTCAAGCAGACTGTTATATCCATTCTGCACGTGATGGTTGATTGCAAAATCCATATCAAAGGCAGTTTTGATCTCTACCAAGCCTTCGCGACGAAGCTCTGTCAGAGTAAGTTCTAACTGAGCAAGAGTGTTTACGCCGGGAACAGCCAATACCGTCATTCCGGTGAGTGCATTGATGACGTCCGCCTTCATCGGCCCCTCCGTCAGCACCAAAGTCGGTCTGACAGAACCGACGAGATGCGCCCATCCTTCAGCACGGCATCCGTCTTCCTGGTCTGTACTGGAAATCCAACGAAACTTTCTCTTTGTTACGTTATCGCGTCGAACCTGTAGGCCCTGTATTCTGCCAAGGTGATCACGAACCGGTATCAGGATACCGCGTTTCTCCTGGATGAAACACCATGAGCCGCTTGTATCCCGATAGAACCCCGGTACGCCTGCCAGATAATGACCTTCCGAACGAAGCTGCTTTGCAAGAGCACTCATACCGATGACCGGAGTTGTTTTATAACCCAGTCTCTCGATATCCGCATCAGTAAGTCCACGATTAAGCAGGTTTTCTCTGTGATCTGCAGCAAGGGACAGCTTAGAGAGCAATGCGCTGTAAGTAGCGTGCCGCGAATCAATATCCGTAAGCGGACACTCGGGTTTGACCTCAGGCTTTACCACTGTTTTCTTACGTGGCTTTATGTCCTCAGGTACACCGAGACGTTCTATAATCGATTTACGTGCCTTGTCTCGCGATACGCCGGTATAGAGGGTGTACAAATCAAATATACCCCCGGATATTCCACATCGCGGGCATCTGTAAACATCTTTCTTTAGATTGATGTTGAGATGTTTCTTGCGAGGACTATCATCGCAGCATGGGCATTGCACATTGTATGAGCTTCTGCCCGAAGGTGGCATCTCTATGCCGAGTAGTGGAATTACATCCCACATGTGAAATATCTCCATACAGCCTCCTTTCCGGGGATGACTTATGCGCCATTCCCAAATATATGGTGATTACTCACGCGCTGGCTTGCTGTAAGGCATATTCACAAATCAGCTGAGCTGCAGCCTTGGTCTCTTCAGACCCGGTAAACTTTTCGGCAACCCATTTGAGTGCCTTAGGATCTTCTCTCAGAACCTCGCCAAGCGTTTTGCCGTTATACTTTGCAATCGGGCATGATACCATCATAGCGTTGTTAA
>ULSN01033051.1_pt1 | contig 15698 bp, 10 predicted proteins | sample 1956771 | NCBI WGS metagenome assembly ULSN01 (sample SAMEA4835709, study PRJEB28245) | human gut metagenome | biome: gut microbiome; material: fecal sample | place: Denmark | collected 2008
GGCGAGCGTATCAGCATCGCTACCTTCAAGGCGCAGACCACCCGTCATCGTATCATGGGTATCGTGAATACCGATGACATGCAGATCGTGTTTTCCGATACTCCGGGCGTCTTGAAGCCAAACTACAAGATGCAGGAGATGATGCTCGCCTTCTCGGAGAGTGCGCTGGCGGATGCCGACGTGTTGCTTTATGTGACCGATGTGATTGAGAACCCTGAGAAGAACATCGACTTCCTGGAAAAGGTGAAGAAGATGAAGATTCCGGTGCTTCTGCTCATCAACAAGATTGACCAGAGCGACCCGAACAAACTGGGTGACACCGTGGAGAAATGGCACTCGCTGCTGCCGAATGCCGAGATTCTGCCTATCTCTGCGAAAAACAAGTTTGGCGTGGATATGCTCCTCAAGCGCATCAAGGAGCTGCTGCCTGAGTCGCCTGCGTTCTTCGACAAGGACCAGTTGACCGACAAGCCAGCCCGCTTCTTCGTATCTGAGATTATCCGCGAGAAGATTCTGCTCTACTACGACAAGGAGATTCCTTATGCCGTAGAGGTGAGGGTGGAGCGATTCAAGGAGGATGACACCCGCATCCACATCAATGCCGTCATCTACGTGGAGCGTGATTCCCAGAAGGGCATCATCATCGGTCACCAGGGCGTGGCGCTCAAGAAGGTGAACACCGAGAGTAGAAAGGCACTTGAGAAGTTCTTCGGAAAGAAGATTTTCCTGGAAACCTTCGTGAAGGTTGACAAAGACTGGCGCAGTTCGCAGCGTGAACTCGACGCCTTCGGATACAATCCGGAATAATCTACCCCACCTCTCCCTGAATGTAATCGAGGGAGTAACTCTCGCCAGAGGGGCGAGGGCCGGAGCAAGGTCAGCTTCGGCAAATTATTAACTTGGATGCAGAGACCACATCCATGATACCTCCTCAAAGGAAGGAGGGTAAATGACTAATTATGGCAAATTTAGTAGCAATCGTAGGTCGCCCTAACGTGGGTAAATCTACTTTATTCAATCGTTTGACTCAATCTCGCCGCGCCATCGTGAGCGATACAGCTGGTACTACCCGCGACCGCCAGTATGGCAAGTGCAGCTGGAACGGAAGAGAATTCTCTGTGGTGGATACCGGTGGTTGGGTCGTTAAATCAGATGACATTTTCGAGGATGCTATCCGCAAGCAGGTGCTGGTGGCTACAGAGGAGGCTGACCTGGTTCTCTTCCTGGTAGACGTGAACACCGGTTTGACCGACTGGGATGAGGACGTGGCCCTAATCTTGCGTCGTGCCAAACTGCCTGTTATCCTTGTGGCAAACAAGGTGGACAACAGTGCAGAATACTATCAGGCTGCCGAGTTCTATAAGTTGGGCTTGGGCGACCCTCAGTGTATCAGTGCCGCAACAGGTGGCGGTACGGGTGACTTGCTCGACATCATATTAGACAAGCTTCAGGACAATCCTGAGGAAGCCATCGAGGAAGACATTCCTCGTTTCGCCGTGGTAGGTCGTCCTAACGCCGGCAAGAGCAGCATCATCAATGCCTTCATCGGTGAAGACAGAAACATCGTTACCGAGATTGCTGGTACTACCCGCGACAGTATCTATACCCGTTACGACAAGTTCGGCTTCGACTTCTATCTGGTTGATACCGCCGGTATCCGCCGCAAGAACAAGGTGAGCGAGGACTTGGAGTTCTATTCAGTGATGCGTTCCATCCGTGCCATCGAGAACAGTGATGTCTGCATCCTGATGCTCGACGCCACCCGTGGTATCGAGACCCAGGATATGAACATCTTCCAGTTGATTCAGAAGAACAACAAGAGTCTGGTGGTGGTAGTAAACAAGTGGGACTTGGTAGAGGAGAAGAATCAGAAGGTGATTGATACCTTCGAGAATGCCATCCGCAAGCGCATGGCTCCGTTCGTGGATTTCCCTATCATCTTCGCTTCTGCTTTGACCAAGCAGCGCATCTTCCGCGTATTGGAGACTGCCAAGGATGTTTACCAGAACCGCAAGGCTCATATCGGAACCTCTAAGCTCAACGAGGTGATGTTGCCTATCATCGAGGCTTATCCACCACAGAGCGTGAAGGGTAAGTATATCAAGATCAAGTACTGTACCCAGTTGCCAAACACCACGATTCCATCGTTCGTGTTCTATGCCAACTTGCCACAGTATGTAAAGGAGAACTATCGCCGCTTCCTGGAGAACAAGATTCGTGAGAACTGGTCGTTGCATGGTTGTCCAATCAACGTCTTCATTCGTCAGAAGTAAGGGGAAGTGAAGAACGAAGAGTGAAGAATCAAAATGTATAAAGATGAAGAAACTTTTGATTTTTATGATAATAAGTATGGGGTTGGGACTTTCTTCCTGCAAGGAGGAGCGTCCTGACCCTTCTTACTTTGCGGGTATCGCCGCAAAGGGTTACTACGACTTGCTCCTTGAGGGCAAGTACGAGGAGTATGTGGCCGGTTTCAACCAGCCCTACCGCATCCCGAAGGACTATCACGACCAGCTGCTGCTCAATGCCCGGATGTATGTGGAGCAGCAACAGCTGGAACACCAGGGCATAGCGAAGGTGAACGTGCTGAATGCCAAGGCAGACACCGCCCACCACGTAGCCGATGTCTTCCTGCAGCTAGCCTTCGGCGACAGCACCAAGGAGCAGATTGTGGTTCCGATGGTGGAGGTGAAAGGCGAGTGGAAGATGAGGTAGGAGTAATGTATTGACTACGATAAGATTCGCATGCTGATTCGTCATGACAAGAACTTCGACCATGATGCCAGCATCATTCAGGAACTGGTTACCAAGGGTTATGTTATGGGTAATCTCGTAGAGAATTTTCCTGCTGAGCGTATCAACGACCCGGATAACTTCTCTTTGTGATATTTATAAGGATATGACCGATTCTTATATTGTAGAACTGAAGTACTGCAAGTCGAACACTAGTGATTCTCAAGTGCAGCAACTTTTCAGGGATGCTGCTGCCCAAGTTTCCCGTTATGCCGAGAGCAACATGGTGAAAGAGTTGGTGAAGACCACTATACTTCATAAACTCGTGGTTGTTTATCGAGGGGTGGATATGGTGCTATGTGAGGAGCTGCTTGAGCAATAGTGTCAGAAATCATGTGAAAATCCGCAGTCTTGACCTATATCAAGGCTGCGGATTTTTCGCTTCTTTTTGCCCGAAATGATGGAAATGTGCATTTGGGTGTTTGCGCAAACATACGGAAAAATGCAGAAAAGACAACAATACACTGTTAAAAATGCGTTGCTTTAACGAAAAATAACACTATTTTCTTTGCTGGTTTCAATTATTTGTTTTAAATTTGCCATCGAAATAAAGAATCGGGACGTAACTATGACCAAAAAAGAGAAAGTCTAAGAATGACGAAACTAACAACGAAAAAATAGAATTCCGAACAAGAAATTACGGTTATGAATAACGAAATAAGAACAACGAAACTCAGTTTTAGAATTTAAGGACTTAATTTTGCCGAGATTACTCTTCCCATTCTAAGAACATAAATTTAACTTTTAAAACTTACAACGTATGAAACAGAACGTACTACTTTCAATGTTGGCAATGACTGTTCCAATGGCAGCATTCGCTGATGCTAATGTACCTACTGCAAAAGATGTATATTCTTCTGCCGGTGGATTTGTGACATTTGATGTTTCATTGGTGCCTGGCGAATATACTATCGCAGCTAAGCCAACTAAGGGCGAGACCGTGAAGGTTATGGTAGATGGTAAGGAAGTATCTACCTTCACTGTAAAAAAAGAAGGCAATGTGAAGATTCAGGCTACTGTTGATGAGAAGACAGAGTTTGAGTCGGCATTTGAGTTGACACTCAAGTATGATTTTGCGGTTGTAGCTGACCCTTTTGCAAAGAAACTTGAAACCGTTACAGCTGGTATTGTAGATAATACTGCTGCCATCCAGGCTAGTGTTGCTTCTATTGAAGCAAAAATAGATAACTTGAAGAAGGGTGATTATAACTTCTATAAGATTCAGCAACTCTATTTGGAAGATAACTCTATCTATGTTAGAGATCTGAATAACTCATTGGAACAGTTGGGTAAGGATGTTAAGGCTGCAAATGATAATCTTAAAGCTAAGAATACTGCGTCTGGTCTTATAGAGACTGTAGAGACTCAGTTGGCTGAAATTGAGACACTTATCGGTACCAGTACAGATTACGCTAAGGTAACTAAGGGCTATGAGGCTCAGGTAAAGGCTTTGAGAACTGCAAAGGATGCTAAGGCTAAGGCTCTTGCTACTTCTTATGAGAAGGGTACTGCCGTTGCTGATTTCGTAGAAAAGGATGTTCAAGCTTGGCAGACAGAACAGTTGGCTGCTATTAAGGCGTTGAAAGGCAATATTGAAGTTGCTAATGCCAATGACAACGATTATAATGAAGTTGCTAAGTTAGTAGCTGCATCTGAGGCAAACCGTAATACCAAGACTCAGGAATTGTTGACCCTTTTGCCTTCTGATGATGAGGTTTTGGGTAAGTTGTTGACAGATGCTCAGAACGAAATTGGGGAATTGAACAAGAAACTCTTGGCTGTAAAGACTGAGGCTCAGAATGGTACAGCAGAGTCTCATGATAATGCGACAGCAACCAAGAAGGCTAATCAGACAGCTTTAGCTGAGGTAGATGCTGATATCAATGCTGTTGTGGCAAAATATACCGGTTGGCAGAAGACTTATTCTGTAGAATTGAATGCGTCTGCAGAAAAGACTGCTAATTTGAAGAAGGTGACTGCTAAGGCTGATGCTACATCTGCACAGTTGACCAAGAAGGCTACAACTATTGAGACTGCTATTGCTTCTGAGACAGCTAAGTTGAAGGCTGATGCTATCGCTCATAAGCTCGGTACTTATGCATGGACTACTATCCAGGGTGATATTGATGCCCTTGGTGTAATTGTAGGTAATTATAATAATGTTGCTATAGCCTTGACTAACTATAATGCAGCTATTGCTAAGTTGGAGAAGACTGCTACAGATAAGAATGTTACCGTAACCGTTAAGGTTGATGGTAAGGATAAGACTCAGACTTACGCAGAACTTATTGCAGGTTTGAAGACAAGAGTTGCTAAGGTTCAGGCTGATTTCGATACAGCAAAGAAGGCTGCTGATGACAAGTTTGCTGCTGCTATTGCTGGTGTGAAGTTAGATGCTGATATTCAGACAGAAGCAGAGTCTTGGACAGCTTCTTACGAGGCTAATAAGTATAAGTTTGATAACGCAAATCTTATTAAGGTTGCTACAGACAAGGTTGATGCAGCCAAGGCAGACATCAAGAGTGCCTTCGATAGAATTGATACTTATAAGTTCGACTTCGATACTTACGGAAAGAAGGCTGAGACATTGCATGAGCAGTTGGGCAAGGTAAACCTTCAGGTTAATGATCTGGATGTACAGGTCAAGGCTTTGGATCCAAATGGTGCACCTGATAAGGCTATTGAAGGCGTAGGTAAGATCAATGAAACGTTGAAAACTGTCAGTGCAGACTTGGATAAGTTGACCATCGCTGCTGATGAGGCTAAGACCGCATTTGTTCCTGTTAAGGAGCTGAAGGCTACAGCTGATTCTAAGGTTGCCGAGTTGACTGCTAGTCATAAGGAGGTAGTTGCTCTGAATAAGGATGCTTCTGCTAAGTTTACTGAAGCTTGCGCTACCGCAGAGAAAGATATTAATACCATAACTGCCAATATTAAGACATCTTATGAGGCTGAAACCTTAGTTACTGACTGGAAGGATTCTAAGGATAAGGATGGTAAGGTTATCAAGGGTTTTGAGACACTGTTGAAGGATCTCGCTACAACTCTTGCAGGATTGAAGGCTGATGCAAATGCAGCTAATGATAACTTGACTGCTAAGGATGCTCTTGTAAAGGCAATTACTACTTATGGTATTGCTGATAAGGTGGCTGCGGCTGATAAGGCACTTGGAACACTTGAGCATAAGACATTTAAGGATCAGCTTGCTGGATACAAGACAGAAAAAGCTGCCATTGATAAGGCTATCACTGATGCATACACGGCTGGCAAGGCAAAGGCTGAGCAGACTGCAATTACTCAGCGTATCCAGAGCTTGGCAAACAATTTGACAAACTTTGCTACAAATGTTCCTGTTGTTGTTGCTAATAAGGACGCTTTGGATAATACCACTTCTGATTTGGATGCAGCTTGGACAAAGGCATTCAATGATATCACAAATAGTGATGCTTCATCTAAGGTGAAGGAGTGGCAGGTTAAGCTGAATGAGCAGAAGGTATTGTTGGATGCAGCTAAGAAGGATGTTGCTTCTTCTTATGATGCTGGAACATTGCTTGATAGCAAGAAGTTGGAAATCAGCAAGCAGTTGGAGACCATCCAGACCGAGGTTACTTCTATTGTGAAGGAGCAGGAAGCTGGTTACAATGCAGCTATTGCTGCCGACAACAAGGTGGTTTACGAGGACTTCCTGAGTGAGGCTAATCTGACCCAGACCATTATCAATAATGCGAAGGTTACAATCAATGGTTATCTGAATATCAACCATGATGTCTTGAAGCTCAATGTTGAAGAACTTGATAAGGTTTCTAAGGCTCTTAAGGAGATTGATGTTTATCAGGCTAGCTTGGAAGACTTGAAGGCTAAGACTCTCAAGGAATATCAGGATACCAAGGCTCCTGCGTTGTTTGATGTAGCTGGTAATAATAAGAAGGCAGCTAATGCTTATCAGGGTAAGGTTACCCTTAAGATGAATAACTTGTCTTCTATTATTAATAAGAAGGCTAATGATTTATATGCAGCTAAGTTCACTGAGGGTCTTGCCAAGAGCGTAACAGACCGTAAGACAGAGTTGGATAAGGTTGTTTATGACAAGAAGATGGTAACTTCTGCATTTACAGATGTTCAGAATGTTATTGATGAGATTACAGCACTTGCTGCTGATCAGGTTAATTTGATGATTAATCTTGATACTCAGATTCTTGACAAGATTCAGAATGCTGAAGACGCAAAGTTGCTTGACAAGGCTACAGCTAAGGCTTTGAATGATGATTATAGCGCTAAGCTTTCTGAACTCGAGGCTGATGCAAAGGCAAAGGAAACCGAAATGGCTGCGTTTGTTCATGCTGATAGAGATAAGGATCTTGATGCCTTCAAGGAGAATGTAACTGCATCTGTTGGAGAGGCAAAGAAGAAGGTTGCTGCTGAAAAGTTGGCATTGACAAATTATGAGGCTGTTAAGGCTGATTTCGCTAAGTATGATAAGGCTAAGGCTGTTTATGAGACAGCAAAGAAGGCTGATGGTATCGCAAAGGCTAATGATGTTATCCGTAAGGAGTTGGCACCTAAGTTCACAGAGTTGGATGCTAATTTGGCTGCCGCAGAAAAGTACTATTTGGCTTACTTCTTTGATACATCAGCACTGAAGGCTGCTTCTAAGGCAATTGGTATTGATATCAATACTAAGAAGGCAGAGCTTGAACAGGCTAGAGTTGATAAGCTTAATAAGAGTGAATATGAGACTGCAATTGCTGGTTTTGCAAAGCGTATAGAGGCACTGTATGAAAGTGCTAATAATACAGAGCAGGCCGCTATTAGCGCTGAGATTGCTAGTATTACTGCTGATAAGGATCAGGCCGTTAAAGGCTTCAATGCTGCAGGTGAGACAGAAAAGGCTACAGAGATTGAGAAGTTCTTCGAGACAAATTGCATGAATTTGGCTGCTGAATTTAGTAAATTGACGTTGCCAGAAGACTTGGCTGAGACTCAGGCTACATATATTGCTTGGGAAAAGAAGGTTGCCAAGGCTCATGCTGGTATCATCAACTTGTGGAAGGCTGATTTGACAGAGTCTACCTATAAGACTTTGGTTCAGAATTTCGATGTAGTTAAGGCAGAGTATGATAAGCTTGCTAATATCGTAACAACTGGTCATGAGCCTGTGAAGAAGGCTTATGCTGATAAGGCAGCTGAACTTGGTGTTAAGGTGAACGAGCTTAAGGCTTCTTTGGAGGACGATAAGGCTAATGGCTTTGTTATGCTTTACAATACCAAGCGTCAGAGTGCAATTGATGCATTAGGTGACGAGATTGAGCCTGTATTGAAGAAGGCTGATGCTAAGGAGACAGCATGGAAGACCAATGACAATGTGAAGGCATCTCTTGATACTCAGTTGCAGGCATTGAACACAAAGCTTGAGACTGTAGTGGATGCTATCGCAGAGCTTCCTCATGTAGCTGGTACTCTTGATGTTAGTGTTAAGAATATTACTGATGAGATTAAGTCTGTTACTGAGAGTATAGCTCTTGAAGCTCAGGCTGGAAAGCTTGTTGAAGGTTCTTACAAGACAAACGTAGACAATATTGCTGCTAGCATTAAGAATTTGAACCTTGGTGCTCACAATTCTGAAGCTACTGGTGTTATCAAAGATATCCAGAGTATCTGTGATGGTATTATATCAGCAAATTACAATGCTACTTTGAAGAGTGATGCTATAGCTGTTAATGATAAGATTTCTTCTTTGAAGGAATTCAACACCAATATGTTTAATGGCAATCGTTCTTATGTAAAGGATATTAATGGTAATCAGATTAAGGATAAGGATGGCAAGGACATCACTATGTTGGAGAAGTTGCCAGACTATCTCGCAGAGGTATATCCAGCTGTTCTCACTAAGGCAGATGAACTCGCTAAGGAGCTGAATCTGATTAACATGAAGGCTAAGAACCATATTGGTGACGCTGACCTTGATGAGACCGTAACTGTTAATGACTACTCTGAGGTTCGTTCTTGGATTATCGAGAACAAGGAGTACAAGGATCTTGCAGTTGACAAGGCTTGGGCTGGTGATGTTAATGGTGATGGCGTCTTCACTGTTGCTGACTTGACTCAGATTTCTAATATCATCTTCTACGGTGACCCTGCTGGTGAGAAGGTTGAGGAAACTGAGGGTGGTACAACAAGAGCTCGCGTTGTAAGAAGTGCTACTTCTGCTGATGGTGAACTTGCTGTTACCAAGACTGGTGAGGAAACTACCGTATTCGGTAAGACTGTTCAGATTGCAGTTGAGGTGGCTCATCAGGCAACATTCACTGCTGGTCAGTTCGATATCCAGTTGCCAGCTGGCATGAAGCTCGTAGGTCAGACATTGTCAGATCGTGCTAATGGTCATGAGTTGTTGAGCAACGAGATTGCAGACGGCAAGTATCGCTTCTTGGCTTCTACTATCGACAACAATGCATTCAATGGCAACAGTGGTGCTATCGTAGTGCTTAGCGTCGAGGTAGGTAGTGATTACAATGGCGGCGATATCCAGGTATCTAATGTCATCTTCTCTGATGCAAAGGGACGCTCTTATAGCATTACTAGAGGCATCGGTGATGGTACAGGCGAGACCACAGGTATCAACGCAATCACTGCACCTACAATGAAGGAGCGTATCTTCTCTATCGGTGGTATGGTGAAGAAGTCTATCCAGAAGGGTATTAACATCATCGTTGGTGAGGATGGTACTGCTCGCAAGGTAGTTAAGAAGTAATAATAAAAAGAATAGTTGAGGGTATCAGTTGCTGCTTTCCCTCTGGAAAAAGGCAACTGATACTTGATACCTTTTCTTCAAGATTAAAACAACATTTAAAATTATAATAATATGAAGAAATTATTCAACACACTGATGTTTCTCGCATTGGGCAGTGCCGCAACTTATGCTGATAACACGCTCAGAATCGCTGATTTCGTAATCAACGCCGGAGAACAGAAAACATTGGAAATTGAACTCAATAATGATGATAACGCATTATCTTCATTGCAGTTTGATATAGCACTTCCTAAGGGATTGACTTACGTAGATGGTAGTGTTGTTAAGGCAACAGATCGTATCACTCGTACCAGTCATACCGTAAAGGTTGTTGCGCAGAAGAACGGAGACTATCGTTTTGGTATCTTCTCTAATGAGGCTCAAGACAAGGCTCAGGTAGCTATTGCTGGTAAGGCTGGTGCCATCCTTTCTATTACAGTGAAGGCTGAGGAGAATTGCGAAGGTGGTGTTATCACTTTCAATGAGATTACTGGTAGTGATGCTACTGTAGCTGGTAAGGTTGAAAAGGTTCCTGTAAAGGGCGTTGCTGGTAAGGCTTCAGTTTCTGCAGGTGAGTTGGCAGTAACTAGCACAAAGAATCTTTTCCTTGCTGGTAAGAAGGTTGTTGTTGACTTCAACGTCAAGAATGATGTGAAGTTGTCAGGCATGTCTGCTATTGTTACTCTTCCAGAGGGTGTTACATTTGCAGAAGGTGACAAGGTGGTTTACGGCAAGCGTCTTTCTGAAAACGTAGTTGCTGATGTTGCTGCTGTAGAAGGTAAGACAAATACTTATAAGTTGACTCTTAGCTCTTTCACAAATGATGTATTTGCAGAAGGTGATGCTCTCTTTGGCTTGAACCTCGTTGCAGGTGAAGGCTTCAAGGGTGGTGACTTGGTTCTTTCTGAGGTGAAGTTCGCTAATCCTAAGGGTATCGAATTCTTGGTAGAGAACGCATTTGCTTATAAGTTGAATGCTACTCTCGTTGGTGCAGAAAAATGGTCAATTAATGATGTTTATGACGTTGTTTCTGTTATGAAGGGTGTAAAGGTGCATCCTGATGCTGATATGACAGAAGATGGTCAGGTAAATATCAATGATGTTTATTCTGTAGTTGGATTAATGAAGTAGTATAATTTAAAAAAAATGAATATTATGAAAAAGAATATGTTCGTAGCAAAGTTGGGTATGTTCCTGATGATGCTTTTCGGTAGTGTTTCTATTGTTAATGGTGCGGATCTCGTTCAGTTGGCTGCGCCTACAATTACAGTCGATGGTCCTATCAAGATGATTCCTGGAATGGAAGCTGAAATTTCCATTAACTACGAGAGTAAAGATGAGTACTCTGGTTACCAGATGAAGGTTGCTTTGCCTGAAGGTCTTTCAGTAGTAGAGGAAAAGGACGAAGAGGGTGAGATTGTCTATGGTACTCTTGGTGATGCTTGCTCTGCTAAGTATCATGCTTCAGATATTTCATTCAAGGACAATGAGATTTTCTTCATCGTATTTAGTGTAAAGAACACTATGTTGAAGAAGGGTACATTGTGCAAGTTCAAGGTTAAGGCTAATGAGAAGTTGGCTAAGGACGCTAAGATTGAGCTTAGAGAAGTAATGTTTGCTGCTATTGGTGTTACCAGCGGTTATCTTACTTTGCCAGAAATCACAGTCAACAACATCAAGGACGAGTGGGATGCTAACGAGGCTGCAAATACCAAGATCAATGAGGCTCTCATGACTACAATGACTGCATTGGATGCTGCTGATGCTACAATCAACGAAACCTGCCTTGAGTCTTTGAGAGAAGGTTATCTCGACAAATTGGCTGACTGCGCTACCGTTATCAACCAGAAGGGTATGGAGTTGAGCGCCAAGTATGCTGCTATCGAGTTAACAGAGAAGGATGTTGAGGACTTCGTTGCAGTTTGCGCTGAGACTCAGACAAAGATTCAGGCAATCCTTGATGAGGCTGCTGCGATGACTAAGAAGTTCGAGACTAACGAGGCTGCTAACGCTACATTCCAGGCTGCCTTTACTGAGATTTCTACTCTGTTGAATGACGCTGATGCTAAGATCAACGATGAGTGCCCAGACGTTAAGGATACTTATCTTGATCAGTTGGCAGAAATTGCAACTCAGGTTAATCAGAAGGGTATGGAGCTTGGTTCTCTCTACGCTGCTGTTGAGTTGACACAGGAAGTAGCTGATAAGGCTGCTGCTGACTTTAAGGCTTTTGCTCCTCAGATTGAGGCAATTGTTGCTGCTGCTGTTAAGGCTCAGAATGAGATTGCTACAGGTATCAATAGTATCAATGCAGATTTCCAGAATGCTGAGGCTGTTTACTCTATTGGTGGTGTTCGCTTGAACAAGGCTGCTAAGGGTGTGAACGTAGTTATCAGAAATGGTAAGGCTATTAAGGTTGTGAAGTAGTACGAGTGACTTCCCCTATCCTCTGATAGGTGTAATAGTAAGAAAAATGTATAAATTTAAGAGGGGCATCGCAAGATGCCCCTCTTTTCTTTTCCCTTTTTTAAAGAAAATCCCTGATTTCCTTTGCGTTTCCAATAAAAAAGTGTATCTTCGCAGCAGAAATGCAATATTGCGTCCACGACCTTATAAAACGTAAGAAGCTGGCAAGGTTTATAGATCCACGTGGAGGCAGAGTGTATGGATATACCAGAAAGTTTGATGAGAAAAGAGGAATGGAAAAAGGGCGTGCAGAAGGAATGGCGAAAGGAATGGCGAAAGGTGAACTGTCTAAAGGTTTGGAAGTAGCCCGTAACTTGTTGGCAATGGGTATGTCTTGGACTCAAATCATACAAGCTACTGGATTGACGGAAGACCAGCTGAAGCAACTTCAGTCGTAGTGTATGTACATATCCACTAGGGTGAAATCTGTGTGAAGGCACCCAGTAAGGGCAAAATGGGTTTATCTTGAGCCTCATTTGAAGTTGAAGTGAGGCTCAAGTAAACCTTAATAGAGGCTCACGTAAACTTTATCTGAGCCTCAAACCAACTTGAGATGAAGCTTACTTCATTGGCAAATGAAGCCTGTTTCAATAATCGATGAAGCCTGCTTCACCGATTCATGAAGCAGGCTTCGAGATTCAGCGAAGCCTTTTTGCTTCACTGCTTACGCAAAATCGTGAGGGATAAAGCCAAAATCGTGAGGGATGCGTGAGGGATAAATCCCTATTTTCTGGTATCTGTCACGCAGGTTATCCCGCTATATTTCAATAGCTTAAAAACTTTTTTTCAGGAAATCGTGAGGGGTGATAGATGATTTGCAAGATTCTTCCATCTCAGCCTTCTTCACCTTTCTGAACAAATCGGAGGCGAAGACGAGGTCATTGAGCTTCTCGTTGGTGGCGCTCATCACCTGGTCCTTGTTGCCCTGCCACTCCTTGTGGCCCTGGTAGATGAAGCAGATGTTCTCGCCGATGCCCATCACCGAGTTCATATCGTGGGTATTGATGATGGTGGTCATGTTGTAATCCTTGGTGATGCCCGAGAGAAGTTCGTCGATGACGAGTGATGTCTTCGGGTCGAGACCAGAGTTTGGCTCATCGCAGAAGAGATACTTCGGGTTCATCACGATGGCACGGGCTATCGCCACACGCTTCTGCATACCTCCCGAAATCTCACCAGGGAATTTCTGCTGTGCCTCTATCAGATTCACACGGTCGAGACATTCCTGTGCGCGCTTCACGCGTTCCTTATAATTAAGGTTGGAAAACATATCGAGCGGAAACATCACGTTCTCCAGTACATTGAGCGAGTCGAAAAGGGCGGCGCTCTGGAAAATCATTCCCATCTCACGGCGCATCATCACCTTTTCATTCTTGTTCATGTGAACAAAGTCACGACCGTCGTAGAGCACCTGACCGCTGGTAGGCTCCAGGAGTCCGACGAGATTCTTCATCAAAACCGTCTTTCCCGAACCACTCTGACCGATGATCAGATTGGTCTTGCCGGTTTCGAATTGCACGCTGATATTATCGAGTACGGTCTTATCGCCGAATTTTTTCGTAAGATTTTTAACTTCTATCATAGTTCACTTCTTTAACTGAGAATTTAAGAGAGAATTTTAGAAAGAATTGTAGAGAGAGTTTAAGAGAGTATCTGGGTGAGGAACACATCAGAGAAGAGGATGAGTACGCTGGAGCATACCACGGCGTCGGTGGAAGATTTACCCACCTCTACCGAACCGCCTTCTACGGTGTATCCGAAATACGATGCCACACTCGAGATGATGAATGCGAAGAAGAGACTCTTGATGATACTCATCCACACAAACCACTGGTTGAAGTTGTGCTGCAATCCCAGGGTCAGATCGTCGGGCGGCAGGATGTGTCCGATATATGCCGTGGCGTAAGCACCCACTGTGCCCAGCAGGGATGAGAAGATAACGAGGAACGGCATGATGGTAACCAATCCCAGAATCTTAGGAAGAATCAGGTAGCACGCCGAGTTGACGCCCATGATGTCGAGGGCATCAATCTGCTGGGTTACTCGCATGGTGCCCAGCTCGGAGGCGATATTGGAACCTACCTTACCCGCCAGAATCAGACACATGATGCTGGAAGAGAACTCCAGCAGCATGATTTCTCGTGTGGTATAGCCCGAAACCCATCTCGGCATCCAAGGACTCTGGATGTTGAGTTTCATCTGGATGCAGATAACTGCACCGATGAAGAACGAGATGAGAAGCACGATGCCGATGGAGTCGACACCCAGCTGCGACATCTCCTTGATATACTGTTTCAGGAACATGCGCATACGTTCAGGGCGTGAGAAAGCACGCCCCATCAATATGAGATATTTACCGAAGGTGGTAAGCCATTTTTCTATTATCATGCTGTATAATCTATAAAATATGGTGCAAAATTAACCAAAATCCTCTAAAAAACTGCAATATTATGAATAGTTTTTGATTTTTAAAGCGATATTTCCACCTTTTTTAGTATTTTTGCAACCAAATTAGCTAATTATGGACGAAATAATGAATGAAGTACAACCTTCTTCCGAGGAAAAACTGGTTCTCAGAACGGAAGGGTTGGTAAAGCGCTATGGCAAGCGTACCGTTGCCAACGGCGTGACGATAAATGTAAAGCAAGGTGAGATTGTGGGTTTGCTGGGACCTAACGGTGCCGGCAAGACCACCTCTTTCTATATGACCACGGGCCTGGTGGTCCCTAACGAGGGTCATGTGTATCTGGGTGACCAGGAGATTACAAAGTTTCCGGTGTACAAGCGTGCACGTGCCGGCATCGGATATCTGCCTCAGGAGGCGAGCGTGTTCCGCAAGATGAGTGTGGAAGACAACATCATGTCGGTATTGGAGATGACAGGCAAGCCTAAGGAGTATCAGAAGGAGAAGCTGGAGAGTCTGATTAACGACTTCGACCTTCAGAAGGTGCGCAAGAACCTGGGCGACCAGCTTTCGGGAGGTGAGCGCCGCCGTGTGGAGATAGCCCGCTGCCTTGCCAACGACCCTAAGTTCATCATGCTCGATGAGCCTTTTGCCGGAGTAGACCCAATCCAGGTGGAGGAAATCCAGCACATCGTGTGGAAGCTGAAGTACCGCAACATCGGTATTCTCATCACCGACCACAATGTGGATGAGACGCTTACCATCACCGACAGAGCCTATCTGCTCTTCGAAGGCCGCATTCTTTTCCAGGGCACTCCGGAGGAACTGGCAGAGAACAAGACGGTGAAGGAGAAGTATCTTACCACCAGTTTTGTGCTCCGCAAGAAGGACTTCCAGCTGCTTGATGAGCAGAAAAAGGCGAAAGAAGCAGAGAAAGATGGTTAAAAAATCAAATTTTTCTCTTATATATTAGGTATATCCATTAAAATTGTGTAATTTTGCAAGCCGATTGTGTAGTGTGCGAGCCAAAATACAGTTGGAGAGCCTAACCAATTGAAATTGAAATATTAATAATAACAAAATAAAAAAAGAAATCAAGATGAAAGTTTCATTTGAAAATCCTGACAAGATTAACGGTCTCTTGACTCTCGTAGTAGAGGAGGATGACTACAAGAACGAGGTTGAGAAAACATTGAAAGACTACCGTAAGAAGGCTAATGTTCCAGGTTTCCGTCCTGGTCAGGC
>ULSN01073724.1_pt1 | contig 15617 bp, 8 predicted proteins | sample 1956771 | NCBI WGS metagenome assembly ULSN01 (sample SAMEA4835709, study PRJEB28245) | human gut metagenome | biome: gut microbiome; material: fecal sample | place: Denmark | collected 2008
GGCTGTTCAAGCATCAACCGCCTCTATGCCTTGGGCGAGTGTTCATGCACCGGTCTGCATGGCGGTAACCGTCTTGCCAGCAACTCGCTCATCGAGGCTGTGGTTTATGCCGAGACTGCTGCCAAGCACAGTATTGAACATGTAGATGAATACGACTTCAACGAGAAGGTACCAGCATGGAACGATGAAGGTACTTTGACCAACGAAGAGAAGGTGCTGATTACACAGAGCGTGAAAGAGGTGGGCGAATGCATGAGCAACTATGTAGGCATCGTGCGCAGTGACCTCCGTCTGAAGCGAGCATGGGACCGTCTCGACCTTCTCTACGAAGAGACCGAAAATCTCTTCAAGCGTGTAAAGGTAAGCAAGGAACTCTGCGAGCTCCGCAACATGATTAACGTGGGTTATCTCATCACCCGCATGGCGATAGAGCGCAAGGAGAGCCGTGGTCTCCACTATACCATCGACTACCCTGTTCATGCTTACGACAAGGAGTAAAGTTTTTTCAAGCTACCATATAAAGCCGCCAGGATATTCTCACACGATATCCTAGCGGCTTTTTCTTAGCTTATATGAAAGCTCAAACCCTTAATGACACTAATAACCAATAACATTGATGCCCACACTTTTGCAGCAAAGATTTTGGTAAAACGACATAAATCACAAAAATAAATTTTGGTAAAACGACATATTTTTACTAAAAAGATTTTGGTAAAACATATTTTTTATGTAACTTTGCACCCATAAAACATTGAAAATATGGAGAATAGGGTATTCAAGAGAAAAATATATAGCCAAATGGCTGAATGGAAGGAAATTTCCAAGGGAAGTACAGCCCTGCTTGTAGAGGGTGCTCGCCGTATTGGAAAGTCAACTATCGTAGAAGAATTTGCCAAGAATGAATACGAATCATACATTTTGATAGATTTCAATGAGGCTTCCAAGGAAGTGAAAGCACTCTTTGATGATCTTATGAATATGGATTTCATTTTTCTTTTCCTGCAGAATGCTTACAATAAAACATTGCATGAGCGAAAGTCGGTTATCATCTTCGATGAGGTACAACAATGTCCGAAAGCCCGACAAGCCATCAAGTATTTGGTAAAAGACGGTAGATATGACTATATAGAGACTGGCTCACTTATCAGCATACATAAGAGCACTAAGGACATTAGCATCCCTAGCGAAGAACATCGTATCGAGATGTTTCCGATGGATTACGAAGAGTTCAGATGGGCCATGGGGGACACGGCTAGCGTGCCTCTGCTGCGTCAAGTTTTCGATAAGAAAATATCTCTAGGCGAGGGAGTCAACAGATTGAAGATGAGAGAGCTACGCCTATATATGTTGGTAGGAGGAATGCCACAAGCTGTCAATGCTTATCTTAACACTAACAATCTACAGCAAGTAGATACCGTAAAGCGACAGATTCTCCAACTATATGCTGATGATTTCAGAAAGATAGACCCATCGGGCAAAATATCCAAACTATTCATGTCTATCCCAGCTCAATTGAGCAGGAACCAGCTCCGCTATCAGCCTACTTCTGCTGTAGGAAGAATGGCTGCTGAGAAAATAGATGAGTTGATACTCAACTTAGAAGACAGCAAGACTGTTAACATTGCGTACCACACGGATGATCCGAATGTAGGAATGCCACTGACAGCCAACATCAACAAGTACAAACTGTACATAGGCGATACGGGACTATTCGTAACTTTGGCTTTCTGGGACAAGGATTATACGGAGAACATCATCTACCAAAAACTGTTGAGCGACAAGCTATCCACCAACATGGGATACGTATTTGAGAATCTGGTTGCCCAAATGCTGAGAGCCTCAGGCAACAGACTCTTTTACTATACTTTTCCAAAGGATGCCACGCATTCTTACGAAATCGACTTTTTGTTGTCACGCGGCAGTAAGTTGTGCCCTATAGAGGTCAAGTCGTCTGGATACAAAACGCATGCCTCGCTTGATGCTTTCTGTCAAAAATTCTCCAACAGGATAGTAAATCCGTACTTGGTTTACACCAAAGATCTGCAGAATGATGGGCAAACACTCCTGATTCCGATTTACATGACCCCATTCTTATAAAGCAATGTTTTTTTATTGTACCTTTGCACCTCAGTTGGACGATAAAAACATCATCTCGTCAGCGAGAACTTGATGCTCAGGCCGAAATCCTGTGTGGTGGTAGGATAACTGCTGCTCGACAGGAGCGGTGTGTTGGTCTGACGGTCATAATAGAAACTCATGGTAAGGAGTTTGCTGAAGGTATAATCGGCAGAGAAACTCAGTTTCAGAGCATTGTTGCCGCTGCTGGCACTGCTTACCATTGAGGCTATATCACGAACGATGGCTGCCTGCTTGCGGAAACTGAAGTCAAGACGAAGATTCAGGTCATGGTTGGTTCCATTCTGAACCGTCTTGGTGGTTGACGCATTCTTGTTGGCTGCATTCTTGTTGCCGCCCTTCGACTTGGAACGGGAGGCTTTGGCGCCCCAGCCGAAAACATCGAAGTTGTTGATGCGGTAACCCATACCGATTACCCAGTCCTTACTCAATGCCTCGTTCAGCTGCACACTCGTCATACTGAGGTTCAATACACGGGTCTGGCGATATTCAGCCTTCACCGTCATATTATTGTTGAATGTGACATCCATACCCAATAATGGCGAGAACGACTCGTTGATACTTACCTGCGAAATGTTGAACATGCTGCTTGGAGATGGATTGCCCGTAGTGGCATCACTCACGAAGCCGAGACCGTTCATATACTCCTGGAAGGTACTGTAACTGTTGTAGCTGCCAACTGCAAAGACACTTTTGTAAGAGTGGTTGATGTTGATACTCTTGAAGTGCTCGTTGAACCAAGGCAGACGTCCCAGTCCACTATAACGGATAGTCCAGTTTGGCAACATCCGGCTCAAAGCTGGGAATACCGAGAGTGAATTGCCACCCATCGAGGTATAAGCCTTGAGGAAGGCAGGAATCATGACATCGCTGCTATACTGGTTGACCGGCGTGCGGGAAGCATCAAACTTGCCGCCAGCCAGAGCCGAACCAGTCGGATAAACGGTACCTGCATACTGCGCCTCTACCCTATCTCTGAAACCAGCCAGCGAGTTGACAAACTTCTCGAAGGTCTTACTGCGATACCCCGAATTGGCATTGCCCATTCCCTCGAAAGCCGACCCCAGCGAGATGGTAGTCATCTGGAAGGCTCCACTCTGGGTAGTTGGCGTTCCTTCATACATATACTGTATGCTCTTCTGCGTGGTCTTGGTGCGTGTGGCAGAGAGATCAATCTTGAAATCCTTGACAGGCTCCAGGGTGGCACGCAACGTAAGATTATCCGTTCTGCTGGTAGTGGCTGGTGTTGCGATACTGTCGTTGCAGAGCAGCCAGTCGTTGTTTCTAGCCTTCTCGATATAATCGTCGCCAACCATACCGAAGGCGAAGTCAAGACCCGGTGCCATCTGTCCCACCTTCTTCTGTCCGAAGGCATCACCCACACTAGGCAAGAAGCCCGGCAGGGTGAGCTGATAGCTGCTGCGATAGTTGATGCTCACATTGCGCACCATCATTGCCAGACGGCTAGCCAACTGCAATCCCTTATACCATTTCTTATCATCAAGCGGTTCCTTAGCCAGTACGGAGATTTTCACCTTCATGGCAGTATCTACCTTTGAGATGATTCTGATCTGGTTATTATCCACCTTTTTATATTTAAGCGGGAATACCTTGCCGTCTTCCGTCTTGGCATTCACAATCAGTCGCTTGGTATTCTTGCCGTGGCGTATCTTGAATGTGGTATCAGGCAGGAGGGTGATTTCCCGTTCGAAGGCACGCTTGTTCTTAGGCAGCGCCTTCTTCGGATCTGCCGCCTGTTCCTTTGCTTCCTGCTTCTTTTTCTTTTTTTCCTGCTTCTTGCGCTGCATCTGTGCCCTACTCTGGGTATGGTCAAACTTATCGTTTACCTTCTTCAGGAAAGGCACATGGTTGTAGAGTTTCACCAGGTTGAAGTTTCCGTTCAATGTCAGCTCGCGCTGGGTATTGATGGTGTTTCCATACGAGTTACCTTCCTCATCATCAGTACCGCGCTCCCAAGAATAGTTGGCATTGTAAGAGGCATCGCTGTTCACCCAGTCGAAGACAGGCAGCAGATTGAGAGGCACCTTGTAGGATGCCTGGAAATTCTGACTGTAGTCAAGCGGTGCACCCCAGTGGCGGATGCTGGTCCATACGGAATCCTTCCAGGCATGATACTGGTCGGCATAGAGTTCCTTGTTGACCGGTGTATACGGCTCCTCTATCTGTGCATGGGTAGCACTCTGGAAGTTCATGTGCAGGTTCTTGGTCAGATCCCAGTTGATGGAGAACTCGCGGTTCCAGAGGAACTGCTCACTGAAGGTGAGCGGCAACTTGGAGTCTACTCCGGCAGCTCCACTCATCAGGGTTTCCATATCGCGCTCCTGCAACTCGTAGTAATCGCGCGTCATCTCGGTATTGAAGGCTATATTCTGCGGCAGCCAGTTCAGACCGAAACGTTTCAGAATGTCGAGCCACTTACTCTTGTTCTTCAGTCCCTTGAACGGTTCCCATGCCTTATAAACCGGGCTCCACGAATAATCCAGGGCTCCGCGCCAGTTGTCCTTGCGCTCATACATCGTCGTTTCACCCGTGGTATACTGATGCTGATGACTGTAGGTGAACGAGAAGTTGGCAGGATCGTATGGCATCGGATGGCGCTTGGTAGCGATACCCACCCGGGCATTCGAGATGGAGAAGTTGGTCTGCGTAATCTTGGTGGCAGCGATATTCTCGATAGAATCGCGCTCATGCTTGGAGCCGGCGGCATCGAGAGCATCCTTCAACTCCATATCGGTATCCAGCGGATTATACTTAGGAGTAGTCTTCTCCTTGGTGACACTATAATATAAAGGTATGCTCACCTTCGCCTTGTCAGGGAAGAACTTACCCATTTCGAGCGATGTGGTCACACTGTAGGTACCGTAATTGTCGGTGGTGCGACTTGCCACGCCATCTTCCAGACCGCCGAATCCCTCGCTGATGTATCTGCCGGTGGCATTCACGCTACCCAAATCGGAGAGTTGTACGTTCAGGTTGGCATTGGCTGCCCAACCGCCCGAATTATTATGTTCCTTGAGTCGGAGTTCGTTTATCCATACCTCACCGCTCTTGATGTCGGCAGAATTGTTTCTCACACCCAGCATCATGGTCTTCACCTCACCGAGACTCGGATTACCCACGATGGTAATCTTGTTCTGCGGATGTTCTGCATCCATCATGGAATAAGGAGCGAGATAAGAAGCCACACCCTGTGCCTTCGCCTTGTTGCGGTTTTTCTTCAATGCCGTAAAGACGCTCAGCGGCACATCGAGCATATTCTCCTCTGGCCATACCGCCTTACAGTCGGCAAGCACATAGCGGTTGTAGTTGGAGCGTGGCTCGGTGAGCTTCAGCGGGATTTCATACTCGTAGTAATTATTCTTGTAATCGCTACCCAGACGGATGAAGACTGAGAGATCACCATCCTGCAGACGGGTGGTATTCTGCTCCAATGCATTGGCATGGGCAAACATCTGGATGCGCTTATACTGGCGCAGATCGATGGTAGAATTCTTGTAAACAGCCTTCGCCTCGCCAGTGCTCATATTCTTGACCACCAGACTCAACGCCTGCTCGTTAGCCTCAACCAACTGAGGCTGACTAGGATCCTGTTCGCGCCTGATGCCCGGAGGCAAGACATAGTTGACCGGTGTCTTCTCGCCGTTCTCCTCCAGACTCACGCTGCTTGCGTCGAGGGTTCCGCCACTGGCTGCGCCGAGCGGCTGATCATAGGTACGCCACTTGCCCATCACGAGGTCGAAGGTACCGAAACGCAGCACGATAGGTTTCTTGAAACCGGTGAGGAACATACGCATGAAGCGGATGCTGGAGAAATCGTTGATGTTACCCTGACGGCTCTCAAACTCATCGATAGGTATGCGGAACTGATACCAGGTAACGGTAGACTTGGTATTATCACGCCAGGTCTGGCTGTATTCACGCTTATCTACAATATGATTGTTACCCACCACGAGATCTTCCGGACGGATGCTGACACGGTACTGGAAGTATTTTTCATATTCGTTGAGGGTATAATCCTGGTTGATATCCTCGACATCCGGCGTTGACTTATAAGAAGTATCATAGCTCTCAGAACGGCTGTCGCTGTCAGGCGAGTTTCCCTGAGGATTGTTGATATACTTATATCGCTGCAAAATAGGAGCGCGCATCTCATCCCAGTCGGAACCACGGAAATAGTGATAGTCATCACGTGCCGGATCGGCAAAGATGCTGTCGAATACCGCCTGGTTCACCTTGCCCTGAATCTGGTCGAGATAAGCACTCTTGTAGAATTCCTGCTCTTCGGCATCGGTCAGTCCGTTGAAACCCACATCCTGCAAGGCTCTGCTGCCACTGGTGGTAGCAAAGGCATAGGTCACAGTGCTCTGGGTAGGTATCTTACCCCATTGGGTATAGGTGTAGCTCTTGCTGCCATCTACCGGCATGCCACTCTCATAGAATTTCTTGCCATCACGCAGGATATCCTCGCTCACCTCGCCCAGGTTGATGTAGAAATCACCACCGTAATCGGCAGCATCAGCCTCTTCACGGGAATAGATGAACGGATCGAGCATCCAGAACTCGATGTATTCGATGTTTGCCTGCTCGAAATCATTGGTATCCAGCTTACGCATCATTCCGCCCCAGTTGCGCTGCGGATTCTGCAGGGTTCCGTCTGCCTGCAAATCTGTTACATTGAAGTTGTATGGGCCCGGCTCGCTTGGATAGTAAGCCAGATTGAGTACATTCAGGGTATTGGTAGCGCCCTGATAGCTGCTCTGGTCGCGCAATGGGAAGAGTTCCTTGGTATAGACCTCGCGAACATAATGGTTACTCAACTGCTTGAGGTCGCCCTTGATATGTCCAGGAGTAAGCGAACTTCCACGGCGGGTGAACAGCGGGTCGATGGTATACCAGGCTAGGCGCGAACGGTGGAAACCACTGCTCAGACCGGTCTTGTCGCTGTAATCGTCCTTGAAGTTGAGCGAAGGCACACTGGATATAAACCAGGAGGTAGGAGTCGTCACATCGATGGTGGTCTTCGTACCCTCGAAGTCGTCGATATAAGATGCATTGTCCTGTGTGCCGCCTGCCTCACCGGCAATAAGCTGGGCAAATTCTCCCGTAAAGGATATCTGCGATGGCTGGGTGAGGTGCAGGAATGGTATCTTGTCAAGCACATTGGTGAGCCACTGACTCTCCTTGCGCCAGTTGAGATTGATGCCCCAAAGGGTATTCTTCAGCGGTTCGGAGCCCATGGATACCTTGGTAGTAAGCGCCTGTTCGGAGAGGTGCTGGATAGTACCGCTCAACTGGAAGTTCTTGGTGAAATCATACTCCCAGTTCAGTCCGAACATCGTTTTTCGGGTTTGTCCGTAGTCGGTATTACTCTCCAGAGAAACATTGACAGCCGTACCTGCATCGATGATACTCTGGTTCAGGATGGTCACCTCACCGGCACTGTAATCTACCGAATAGTCGGTGCCCTCTTTCAGGGTGACACCGCCTGCCGTAACTACCACTGAACCCTGTGGCACATTGTAGGCATCGAGCGAGATGACATTGGCTGAAGAGCCCTTAAACTGTCCCACAATCTGATACTTGTTCTTCTCGGCTATCTGCTTGGCTACGGTCTTCGTACTGTCATAAAGTTCGGTAAAGGCATACTTTTCAGCCTTGTCGGCAGCCACACCCCGCTTGACCAGATAATCACGCATATAACTGCCGAAAGGCTCTACCTTCGGAATGAACACGCGTCCATTAGAGATGGTATAGCCCTCTACATAATCGAAATATCCATTGCTGTGTGCCTTGTTGTTATTATCCAGACGGTCGGCTCCCAGCACTCGGATGATAGGCTGTTCCTTCACCTGCTGCTCAGGGATATAACTGAGATATACGCCGGTGGTATCACTCTGGTATTTCACATCCAGGCGGAATTTCTCCTTCTCTACGGTAGAAGCCAGATAATAAACATTCTTCATCATCAGCCCCCAGTTGCCCTGTCGCGGATTGCTGCTGGTATTCTTGAGCGATTTCACGAAGAGTGCCTGCTTGGTATCGCTGAGATCGGATGCAAACTCGCCCACCTGATAGGTAACGCCTCCCGATGTATACTCATAGGCTACGGCAAGTACCTGGTCGGTCTGCAGACTGGTTTTCAATGAGATATAACCCAAGGCAGTATTGACCGTATACTCTGAAGAATTGAGCAGACGGGCACTCTCCAGTTTCTCATAATCGGCTCCGCCAACCAGTCCGCCTCCATCGAGAGTGGTTGTAGCCTGGTCGATGTCACGGGCAGCAGCATACTGCCCTGTCATCGCCGCATACTCTGTATTCGCCTGGTTAGAAGGCACCTGTCCGCTCGCCGCCCACATCGGGTTGCTCAGTTTCTGGTTCTCTCCCAGGTCGGTCAGGGCTACGATGTTTCGGGTATTGGTGGTATTGCCGGTTTTGTTGGTAACCCACACCTCCACACGGTTAATGGTGATGCCCGTGGTGAGATTAGGGAGTTTCTGCATCCAGGCATCATAATGGTTTCTGAAATACTGGGAGAGGAAGAAGTGGCGGTTCTCCTCATAATCGGCTACATTCAGTTCGAAAGGAGTGAGCTGCACACCGCCCCTGGTAGATACGCTCTTCGATGCACTTTTCTTCTGCGAAGCCACCATCTGCAGCTTGAGTTTGCCAAACTGCATATCGGTTCTAATACCAAACAGACTGCTGGCGCCCTTGATGAGCGAAGAGTTGGAAGGGAAGGAGACGTTGCCCGCCTCAACGAGTTTGATGATTTCATCTTCCTTACCGTCGTACTTCAGTTTCATGTTCTGTGCATCGAAATCGAAGGTAGCATCGGTGTTGTAATTCAGGTTCATGTTCACCTTATCGCCCACCTTTCCGTTGACGTTGAGGTTGATTTTCTCATCAAAATCCATCATCGTCGTCTTTCGGTTGCGGATAGGCAGCGAAGGATTATCGATGCTCTTCTTGTTGACACCGAACTTGAGTTCGGCAGAACCCTGCGTCTTCACTCTGATACCGCCAGGACCGAAGATTTTCTCGGCAGGTCCCAAGTCGAAGTGCATATCCGAGAAATCGAACTTCTCCTTGCCTTTTGCCTGGAAGATTTCATCGTTCTGCTTGCGGAAGTAGCTGTTGCGCTGCTGCTGTTCGGTCCATGCAAGATACTCTTTCGGAGTGAGCATGATAGGAGCCGAAAGCCAGGTTGAGCCCATGCGGTTGCCGATGATATAGCGGTCGAGGGTATCGTTGTAGGCTACCTGATATTGCAGATTATCAGGACGTTTCAGGTCGAGCGGACTCTGATAGAGGTCGCTCAGGGAGTAAGGTTGGGTGCGCTGAATCTGCCAGCGAGTATGCAGCAGTGAATCGGGAATGGTATCTTCATCGAGCTGCACAGGCTGGGCTGTGCTGGTACGGTTTTTCTTTTTATCGTCCTGAAGTTGAGGCAAAGCTATCGCATAGCCGAAGGTTGCCACCATCAGCCAAGCCAATAGAAAAGATATGAATCTTTGCTTCTGTTTCATCGATAAAAAACTCCTAACTTATTTGATTTGCTTCAATGCCAGTTTCACAACCTGTTCTACCGGGAGATCAGGCTGTGCCTTGAGGATATCTACTACTACCTTGGCAGATGGTGCCGGCGAGAAGCCGAGCATGGTGAGGGCGCTTACCGCCTCATCCTTAACGTCATTATTCACCATCACCACATTGCCTCCGCTGGCTGGCAGTTCGTCAGCGATGCCGAGGCTCACGATTTTATCTTTCAGGTCGATGATGATTCGCTGTGCTGTCTTCAGTCCGATACCCTTCACGGTTTTCAGCACCTTGTCGTTACCTGTAGAGATGATTTCACAGAGTTCGCGTGGTGAGAGCGAAGAGAGAATCATGCGGGCTGTATTTCCACCTACTCCTGAAACGGTGATAAGGAGGCGGTAGAGTTCACGTTCCTGTTTGGTAGCAAAGCCGAAAAGGGTGAAAGAGTCATCTCTTCCACCAGACGTAAGCACTTCGTGAACATAGAGTTTCACCTCCTGTTTGCCCTGAATGGCAGTATATGTATTGAGCGATATATTGAGTCCGTAGCCCACCCCTGCTGTCTCAACAACAGCCAGCGCAGGTGTCAGCTCTGTCAGATCGCCATGAATATATTCTATCATTTTCTTTTTCTCCTAATTAAATTAATATATTAATAACGTGCGAAGGGCAGGATTATTGTTATAGAGTTCCATAAAATTACGTCCCGACATAGTGCAAAGCACATCGGGAGGTATTGGAAAGAGGATGAATGATGTTTCGCAACAAAATAGCGGAACTGTAAGGTTCTTGCTACGGATACTTTACAAATCTCTGCTTATTCATATCTAAAAAACTATGATTTTACTACTTTAATAAAAAGTGAAGAATTCACTGTTCACTGTAACTCTAACATCGATAAAAAGCTCGCAAATTCAAGTCTACGATTTTTTTCTTTTAAAAAGTTTGTCGATTACAAAAAAAAATCCTTATATTTGCAGCCAAATTACAATTTAACTTCTAATATTAAAGCGTGTGATGTGGAGCACATATAAAAGATTTTTTTTAAGAGGAGCTCAAACTTCATTATGGATACGTCATTAAAAATTTTAAATATGAAAATAAATAGCATAATATTGGGAGCATACTATAGCTGCCAGGCAAATAATTATGCAGATATGAAAGTTTGCATAAACACCTATTTCGTGAATACGAACAGAAATATTTCATTAAAATAAAAAAAATACTCGATATGTATAACAAAATTATCTTCATTATGATGTTATTACTTATGATTTCGTGCAATTCGAAGCAGAAACGAAATCATAAAAACTCAATAGAGATTAAAGAACAATTAGGACAATCGTCTTATCCATTTATAAAAAGTATGGAGTATCATGCCTATATACAAGATAATGAGGCTATCCCTGTTATAGATATCCAAATCACAGAAAAAGGAAACTTCTCTATCTTTGTAAAATACCAAACTAATAAAAAATATTCGAAACTTAGTTATAAAGAGACTTTGGATTTTTTGTCCACCGTCATAGAAAAACAAAATAAAGAAAATATTCCCCTCTCTAGGCTTCAACAAATATTTATAAGAACAGAAATGTGGAATGAAAATTCCATCTATACTTCTATGGAGGAATACAGGAACATAAACATTCCACATGGCGAATATTTTAACAAAAAAGCGAAGGAAAGCCGTATAGTTTCAGACATCACAAAAATACTATCCAGATATAACTTAAAGATTGGAAGTCTCTCATACGAAGGTCTGCTACCGCTAGACGGAAAAGTCATTAAAGAAATAAATAAAAATATAGAATTAAATACGTCAGAAGCTTACCTTACAGGGAATTTAGTTTTAGATATTGCAAACCAATAGTTATGAAAATCAAGAATTTAGAAGAAGCATTAATCTGTTTAAAGAAAATGCAATCATTCATGGGGAATGTACGCAAAATGGTGACAACAAACGTGGTAACAAAAGCCACAAAAATATAATAAATGCCATCAAGTACATTTCTGCAGAACATAAATATGAAATTTTAGAACCTCTTTTGGAAGATAACAATCTTTCTGTAAGAATATGGGCAGCTTATGCACTATTGCACGTTAATACTCCAAAAGCAGTAAAAGCATTGAAAGAAATTGTTAAGACTGACAGTGGAATTATGGGGTTCAATGCAGAAATGACATTAGATGAATTCAAGAAAGGCAACATTTAACCTGCATATTTCATTCTCACCTAATTATACAAGTGCAAAGATTTGCCAGAAATTACGTCCCGACGTAGCATGTAATACGTCACGACGCAGAGCCAGAGATGTCGGGACGCAGCAAAAGCTACGTCCCGACGTAATTCAAAGCACATCGGGAGGAATCGGAAAGAGGATGTATGATGTTTCGCAACAAAATAACGAAACTGTAAGGCTCTTGCAGCAGATACCTTACAAATCTCCGCTTATTCATACCTAAAAACTATGATTTTACTACTTTTTGCAACTTTTATGAGTTAAAATTCTATTAAAACGTCACGTATTTCAAGAAAAAGCTATACTTTTGCAACCGGAAATAGAATGAAGAGCGGAAAACATATCCGTTGGATGGACTAAACCGCAAGAAAAGAAATAAACAACAAAATAAAAGAAATAAGACAATGAAGAAATTTAGAGCAGCCGTAGTAGGATACGGCAACATCGGTAAGTTTACTGTTGAGGCACTCGAAGCAGCTCCTGACTTTGAGATTGCAGGTATTGTACGTCGCCAGGGTGCCAAGGACAAACCAGCTGAGTTGGCAAACTATGAAGTAGTAGATGACATCACCAAGTTGAAGGATGTAGATGTTGCAATCCTCGCAACCCCTACCCGCTCTTGCCCTGAGTATGCAGAGAAGATCGTTGCCCTCGGCATCAACACCGTAGACAGCTTCGATATCCACACCAGCATCCTCGACTACCGTACCAAGCAGATGGAGAACTGCAAGAAGGCTGGCAAGGTAAGCGTTATCTCTGCCGGTTGGGACCCAGGTTCTGATTCTATCGTACGTGTATTGATGGAAAGTCTGGCTCCTAAGGGTTTGACATATACCAACTTCGGTCCTGGTATGAGTATGGGTCACTCTGTTTGTGTTCGTGGCAAGAAGGGCGTAAAGGAAGCGCTCTCTGTAACCATCCCATTGGGTGAGGGTATCCACCGCCGTATGGTATACGTAGAGTTGGAAGAAGGTGCCAAGCTTGAGGATGTTACAGCCGAAATCAAGGCAGACCCATACTTCGCTCACGATGAGACCCACGTATTTGCCGTTGCATCTGTAGATGATGTAAAGGATATGGGTCATGGTGTGAACCTCGTTCGCAAGGGTGTATCTGGCAAGACCCAGAACCAGCGTTTCGAGTTCAACATGAGCATCAACAACCCAGCCCTCACCGCTCAGGTATTGGTTAACGTAGCTCGTGCTTCATTCCGTCTCCAGCCAGGTTGCTACACCATGCCAGAGATTCCAGTTATCGATATGTTGCCAGGAACTCGTGAGGAAATCGTTGCAACACTCGTATAAGGACATTGAACTTTGAAGTTTGAACATTGAACTTTATGATTAGTTTTACAGGTTCAGATTCATAGTTTAGCAAATAATAAAGGCTCGCAAGATTCTGTCAAACAGAAATCTTGCGAGCCTTTTCTTCTCTTATTTACACCTATCTGCGATTATCTTCAAGAAAAGGCGTATAAGTTTTTCCAAAATCATCTATCATCTATCACGATTTTCAAGAAAAAGCAGTATAAGTTGCTGATAAACAACAAATAATACAAGTGATGGATATTTCAATAGGGGGCTTTATCCATCACGCATCCCTCACGATTTGGACTTATCCCTCACGATTTTACAGATGATAGAAGATAAAAAGGCTTTGTTTGCCATCGAAACATGCGGAGTTTTCGTGCAGCATGAAGTAGGCCAAATCCCCCATCATTTGAAATAAGCAAGGAATATCAGTAATTTTCTATTCGAAAAACTTGGTATCTTGAAAAATAATCGTATCTTTGCACTTGGAAAGGAAATAAGATATGGAAAAAGTAAAGGAAGTACCATACGGAGTGGCGGATTTTGTCACGGTAAAGGAGCAGAATTTGTATTATGTCGATAAGACGATGTTTATACCCGAGTTGGAGAAGCAGCCCCGTAATCTCTTCTTCGTCCGTCCTCGTCGCTTTGGCAAGAGTTTATTTTTGAGTATGCTCCACTCTTACTATGACTGTAACCAAAGCGCTAAGTTTCAGTCTCTTTTTGGAAATCTATGGATAGGACAGCATCCTACAGAATCGCAAGGTAAGTATCAGGTACTCTTCCTCGACTTCTCGCAAGTAAGCGGAAATATCGATTCCCTGGAGCGCAACTTCGACTTCTATTGTTCCGTGAAACTGGATGGTTTCATGCGCCGCTATGGTGAGTCTTATTCTGAGGAGACGAGAGAAAAGGTTCGCAAGGCGGAATTTGCCATGGATAAGCTGGCTTTTATCCATGATGAGGCTGCGCAGAAGGGATTTTCTCTTTATCTGATAGTAGATGAATATGATAACTTTACCAATGTGGTGCTCAATGAGCATGGCGAGAAAGTGTATCATGCCATCACCCATGCCGATGGATTCTACCGGGATGTCTTCAAGAAATTCAAGGGCAACTTCGAGCGCATCTTCATGATGGGTGTCAGTCCTGTTACACTTGATGATGTAACCAGCGGCTTCAATATCGGATGGAATATCTCTATCAAGCCGGAATTTGACGAGATGCTGGGCTTCTCCACTGCCGACGTCATCGAGATGTTTACCTATTATAAAGAGCATGGCTGCATCCCAGCGGATAGTGATATTGATGCCATCGTCAACGATATGAAGCCTTGGTATGATAACTATTGCTTTGCCAAGCAGGCATTGAATAAGAGTATCAGAATGTTTAATTGTGATATGGTGCTTTACTATCTTCGCAATTATATGGATTATGGTCATGCACCAGAAGAAATGATCGACCCGAATACCAAGACCGATTATGGCAAGATGAAGAAGCTGCTGCAGTTTGACAAACTGGATGGTGAGCGAAAGGGAATTATTCGCAAGATTGCTGAGGAAGGACAGATTTCGGCCCAACTCTATGAGTCGTTCTCTGCCTACCAGATACCGAAGGCTGAGATATTCCCGAGCCTGCTTTTCTATTATGGCATGCTGACCATCAAGGGCACCCGTGGTTCCAAACTGGTATTGGGTATTCCTAACAATAATGTTCGCAAACAGTATTATGGTTATCTGGAAGAAGAATATCAGGCAAAATCGTATGTGGATACCAATCAGCTGACGGATTATTATTACGACATGGCGTATGATGGCAAATGGGAAGAAGGCTTGCGCTTTATGGCAGATGCCTATGCCAAGGTTTCCTCTATACGTGATGGAATCGAGGCGGAACGAAATCTGCAGGGGTTCTTCATGGCGTATCTGAATCTGAACGATTATTATTATACTGCCCCAGAATTGGAACTCAATCATGGCTATTGTGATTTCTTCCTTTTGCCGGATTTAACCCATTATGCCACAAAACATAGCTATATCCTGGAGCTCAAAGTGCTGCCAAAGAAGGATTTCGAAGCAAAGGCTGAGGAACAGTGGCAGCAGGCAGTGGAGCAAATTAGGCAATATGCGGCTGCGCCTAGGGTAGAAGCGCTGCGCCAGGGTACCACATTGCATAAGATTATCATGCAGTTTGAAGGATGGAACCTGAAACGGATGGAGGAGATTAATTGATGAATTTGACATGAAAAGTTCTGCCAGTTATTTGCAGAAAGCTATAAAGGCTCGCAAGAAATCGAAACTTCTTGCGAGCCTTTCCCATTCAACTAAAACCACTTATAATAACCCTGTCATATACAATGGCAAATAAGTAA
>ULSN01071525.1_pt1 | contig 15599 bp, 15 predicted proteins | sample 1956771 | NCBI WGS metagenome assembly ULSN01 (sample SAMEA4835709, study PRJEB28245) | human gut metagenome | biome: gut microbiome; material: fecal sample | place: Denmark | collected 2008
GGGGGCCATTCTCTCACGTGAGAGAATGGCCCCCTTTATTCACGCAGCCCTTGGGCTGCAATATTCTTCCCTTAAAAGGGAAATTTTCCAAAAATCAAATGAGATTCTTTTCAGAATCAGCATCAAACAAATGCACCAGTTTGGCATCAAACCCAAACTTCACCGCCGTATGCCGCGCATACGCCATCGGATCAATATTCGCGGTGGGAATGACCGCCACAACATCCTGCCCGTTTGCGGCAAGGTGCAGATGCAGCTCGCTTCCCATCAGCTCGCTGACGTCGACCTCGGCAGGGATACCGCTCTCGCCGAGCGAGATATGCACGGGGCGCACGCCCGCGGTGACGCTGCGGCTCTCGACGCCTGCGGCGGCGAGCTTTGCGCTCTGCTCTGCGGTAAGCGTGACGGTCTCGCCCATGACGGTGAGTGTATAGCTGTCGGCGGTCTTTGTGAGCTGGCAATTTTCAAAGAAATTCATCTGCGGCGAGCCGATGAAGCCCGCGACGAACAGGTTCGCCGGATGGTTGAAGACCTCCTGCGGCGTGCCGATCTGCTGGATGTAGCCGTCGCGCATGATGACGATGCGGTCGCCGAGGGTCATGGCTTCGACCTGATCGTGCGTGACGTAGATGAACGTGGTGTCGATCTTCTCGCGCAGCTTGATGATCTCGGCGCGCATCTGGTTGCGCAGCTTTGCGTCAAGGTTCGAGAGCGGCTCGTCCATCAGCAGCACCTTGGGGCTTCTGACGATGGCGCGGCCGATGGCCACGCGCTGGCGCTGGCCGCCGGAAAGCGCCTTGGGCTTGCGGTCGAGGAACTGAGTGATGTCGAGGACTTCGGCCGCCTCGCGCACGCGGCGGTCGATCTCGTCGTTGGGCATTTTCTTGAGATGCGTCTTACCGTCCGCATCCGTCTCCGCGATCTTCTTGAGCTTGAGCGGGAAGGCGATGTTTTCATAGACGGTCATATGCGGATAAAGCGCATAGTTCTGGAAGACCATCGCGATGTCGCGGTCTTTGGGCGCGACGTCGTTCATCTGCTTGCCGTCGATGAAGAGCTCGCCGCCGCTGATCTCCTCGAGACCGGCGATCATGCGCAGCGTGGTCGACTTGCCGCAGCCGCTCGGGCCGACGAGCACGATGAACTCCTTGTCGGCCACGTCGATATTGAAGTTCTGCACGGCGACAACGCCTTCGTCAGTGATTTCCAGATTGTTCTTCTTTTCGACGGCCTCGTCTTTCTTCTTTTTCTTCTTGCTTTCGGTGTTGGGGTAGACCTTTCGGACATTTTTCAGAATGACCTCTGCCATAATTGTGAACCGCAGCCCTGCCGCCTCCGCGATGCAGGACCTCGCAGCCGCCTGAGCGCGCCGCTTTACGGCAGGTCTCCACACTGCCGCACCGCCGGTTCGGCGGAAAACGTTCCTCCTTTTGTATTTCCCGCGAGCGGTACGTAGAGGTGGAGTAGCACAGGCGGGAGGGAATGGAAGTGAGCAAAACTGCTCGAAACCAGTATACGGCAAAGCGCGGCTTTCCACAATGGAAAACCGCGCTTTCATACTGCATTTTGGTAAGATAGATAACAAAAAGAACCAAAATTTATGCCTTTTTACCACGGCGGCGGCGATAGACGACCGCCAGCCGGTCAATGAGCAGATCGTAGACAAAAAAGAGCAGAAGCCCCATCGCTGCCGTCGCCCACAGCAGCCAAGTCGCGCTCTCGGAAAACTCCTGCACGACGGCGGGGAGCTTGAAGACAAAGATGATGAGCGCGTACATGACGCCCATGCTCACGGCGCAGAGACCGAGCTTCGCCAGAAGCTGCAGCGCTTTGGACGAGATCGCGTCAAGATTCGGCTTCACGAGGGGATAATAGCCGAGAAAGCAGAACACAAGCGCTGCTTCCTTGTCCGCGCAGAGAAGAAGTCCCAAGACCGCCGCCGCGGCAAAGCAGCTCCATGCGTAGCTTTTGCGGCATTCCTCGCGCGCGGGCAAAAGCGTAGCCGATGCGAGGATCGGCCAGGCGTAGGTCGAGAGCGGGATGACGCCGCTGAGCCAGAGGAAGGCGACCGCGAGCGCGCACAGTACGCCGCACAGCGCCAGTTCATGTGTTTTCTTTGCCAAAATTTACTTCACATCGCTTTTACAGATATTCCGGCTCCATCGCGTCGTGGAGCACGGTGGTGATCGCGTCGGAAAAGACGCTGTCGGAGTGCGCGTGCAGGGCGTTGAGCGTCTCCGCCACGGCGGCGACCTTCACTTTGCCGGTGGAGTACACATCCTGATCGAAGATGAAGCGCACTTCCTTTTCCTGCACCTGCTGGACCTGGTTGCCGTTGCGGATGTTGCGCTGGACAAAGCCGGGGCCTGCGTGCAGCTTGAGCGCCGCGAGCGTGTCGAGCTTGCGCTCGACGTCGACCGAGCACTTGGCGACGCTCGCTTCGTCCACGCCGTCCTCGTCGAGAATGCCGAGATACGGCGGCTGGAGCAGATCGTTCCAGCGGCGGCCCGTGAGGCCAAGCTGCTCGCGCGAAATGGCGTTCACAAAGCGAAGCCCCACGCGGTCAAAGCAGTTAGGACGGTAAATCTTGATAAACTGGCCGAGCGGCTCGTCGAGACGGGCGGCAAAGTCCTCCCAGTGCGTGTAGCGCATGGTAGAAAGGGCGATAAAGTCCTTCGTGAGGCTCAGCTTGTAGCCGCCGTCCTCGGAAATGAACGTGTGGTTATTGACCGTCCGCGCGGGCGCGCCGTTCACGCCGGGCAGCTTTTCCACCTGGCACTGGTAGCGCGGAAATGCCGCGCGCACGGTCTCCTGAAAGTCGGCGGGCTCGCGCGTGTCGATTGAGAGAATGGTGGGGAAGCGCAGCTGGCAGATGACCTCGATGAGCTGAGATTTGCCGTAGGCGTAGCGGCGGTTATCGGAAGAGATCATAACGTAAATACCTCCGTCATGTTGCAATTTTGATTATAAATTATAGAGGAAAGAAAAGCGATTGTCAAATCAGCGTTCGTGCGCGAAGAAGCGCTGATAAAACTTACCAGCAGAAAAACTGCATATCCGATTTTCTATGAGTCAAACTACCCTTGCGATACCCAAACAGCAAAACTCTTTCAAACAGGTGAAACCAAAAACAATTGTAGGAAAAGGAGAAAATCATTATGTCCAGCAAGAACAGCAACAAGCTCAACATCCCCGAGGCCAAGGCCGCTATGAACAAGTTCAAGATGGAAGCCGCCAGCGAGGTCGGCGTCAACCTCAAGCAGGGCTACAACGGCGATCTGACCTCCCGCGAGGCCGGCTCTGTCGGCGGCCAGATGGTTAAGAAGATGATCGAGAGCTACGAGAAGAACCTGTAAAAAAGGCTCTTTCGCAAATCACAGACAAAGGGCGCGGCCAACAGGCCGTGCCCTTTTTACTGTGATGGACGAAATGACAGAAGATATTCTGCAAAGCCTTCCGGCACGCTCGCTCCGCGCGGGAATATTTTCCATTCCCGCGCGGAGGAGACAAAAGGGCAGGGGACTTGCCGCCCTTGGTGCTCATTTTGCGCAATTTATTTGCAAAAATACCTTATTGCATTTTCTGTTGATTTGATATAAAATTTCAATAACTGTGCATGTATTACTTCAAACGGAAACATACGCGCGCGGGAAAGCGGCGAACCGCGGCGGGCGGCCTGCCGGAATACGCAGGGAGGTGTCCGTATGCGTGCCATCGAGCACTTTAAAACCATCACGCATCATCGCCATCTGGTGCAGCAATACTGTTTTCGCCTTGGCCTGTACTATCAGGGGTTAACGCATGACCTGAGCAAATACAGCCCCTCGGAATTCTGGCGCGGCGTCAAGTATTATCAGGGCTACCGCAGCCCGAACGACGCTGAGCGGCGCGAAAACGGCGTGAGCCTTGCGTGGCTCCACCACAAGGGGCGCAACCGCCACCACTTTGAATACTGGATCGACTACTGTATTGCCGACGACGGTAAGGTCTACATGGGCGGGTGCAAAATGCCGCTCAAATATGTAGCCGAAATGTTCTGCGACCGCATTGCCGCCTGCAAGGTCTACCAGGGCGACAAATATACCGACGCCTCGGCCTACGACTACTACGAAAAGTCGCGCGGCCATATCCTCATCCATCCCGAGACCGGCGAGCTCATCGGCAAGATGCTGCTCGTACTCAAGGAGCAGGGCGAGGACACGGCGTTCGACTATGTGCGCGCTCTTCTGCGCGAGGAAAAGCAATGTCCGACAAAATGAGAAAACTGTCAGAAGATCGCTTGCAATCCTGCATATTTCAGAGTAAACTATTTTCATTATAGAATTTTAACAGAGGACGGACAAGAACCAATGACTCATCCCTACAAGACGCGCGAGGGCGGCGCGACGGTAACGATCTTTGTACCCTACGATTGCCGGAACCACTGCCCGTTTTGCGTGAACAAGCAGGAATACGCCCATGCTGAGGGCTTCAGCGTGGAGGCGATCCTCAAGAGCATCGCCGTGATGGACGAGATCACGCCGCGCTGCGACTTTGTTTTCACCGGCGGCGAGCCGTTTGCCAACTTAAAAGCGCTCCAGCGCATGCTCGACGCCATCCCCACGACCCACAAGGTCTATATCAACACGACCTTCCCCGTGCAGCCTGGATGCAGCGCGGAGGAGATGATCGCTTTCACCGAGCGCAATCGCGACAAGATCACCTGCATCAACATCTCGCGCCACCTGACGAAGTATGTCGAGGAGTCGCCCGACGAGGTCGTCGCCCGTATCGCAACGCCCAAGCGTGTGAACTGCGTGCTGTACATGGACTATCCCGCCGACGAGCTTGTGGACTACGCAGAGCGCTGGCGCAAGTACAACATCCCCGTGCAGTTCCGCTACGACTACACCGAGACGACGCCCGAGAACCTCTATCAGGAGGAGGGCGACAAGATTTTGGCAGACCTTAAAAAGCGCTTCACCTACAAGGGCCTCGACGGCTGCCGCATGCGCAACGGCTACCACTTCGACTACAAGGGCCTGCACATGACCTACCATAAGACGCTGCCCTATTCCACCATCGTGGAGACGGGTGACGACGGCGTGACCTACGATATCCTCTATGATATCCTCATCAAGCAGACCGGCGAGATCCATTCCGACTGGACGGGTGTGAAGCTCGACGTGGACGCGTACCGCAAGGTGGTCTACGAGCCCTATGATCTGCGCGTGCGCGAGGGCACGATCGACTTTTGAGAAAGGCGGCAATGCTATGAGCTATCAGGCGGCAGTCATCACCGTGAGCGACCGCGCGTCCGCGGGCGTGTACGAGGACAAGAGCGGCCCCGCTGTGGCCGCGATGCTGAAGGAGGCTGGCTACGAGGTCGTGTACACGTCCATCGTGCCGGACGAACAGGAGAAGATCAGCGAAGAGCTCATCTCCTGCGTGGATGAAAAGCACTGCGACCTTGTCATTACGAGCGGCGGCACGGGCTTATCTCCCCGTGACGTGACGCCCGAGGCGACGCGCGCCGTGCTCGAGCGCGAAATTCCCGCGATCCCGCAGGCGATGATCTATTACAGCTTGCAGATCACGCCGCGCGCGATGCTTTCCCGCGCCGTGGCCGGCACGAGAAGAAACAGCCTCATCCTGAACCTCCCCGGCTCGGAAAAGGCTGCGCGCGAAAACCTGAGCGCCGTGCTCGGCGCGCTTGACCACGCCCTCAAGATGATCGCCGGCGGCGGGCATTGAGTAAAAAGTATAAAAAAAGTTCCCACGTATGAACGCGGGAACTTTTTTTATACCTTTTGCAGGGGGATCATGATTTCAGTGACGAACTTTTCCGTGTCGGTCGTGAAGCCGTAGTCGATGACTGTAATCTCGCGCGAAAATCCGGCGGCGGTGTAGCTTTCCTCGCGGATGAATTGCATCAAGCGACGGTACTGCGCGGGCGACTCGGCGTGGTGTCCGCGGAAGCGCACGCATGCGCAGAGCGAAGCGGGCAGATCAATGACGTCGCCCGCAAAGCGGTCGGCCTCGTCAAGCACGAGGAATTCGCCGTCGTACTGCCCGAAGCTGCCCTCGTTCAAGTGCTCCTGTGATACGCTGAAGCCGACCTTGCCGAGGAAGACCAGCGCTTCGGCCTGCGCGGCGGCAAGACGGCTCGTGGAGAGCTCGAGCGCGGAGTAGTCCGGCGCGGTCAGCGCCGTGTCGATCCAGAAAAGGCGAAGCGCGGGCGAATGGATGAGCGTGATCTCGCCGAGCGGCGCATGCCGCACATCTTGGAGCTGGCTAAGGCGCGCGTCGAGCTTGCGCTCGATGCGCTTGAGCTCCTTTTGCTTCTGCACGACGGCGGCCTTCTGCGCGCGCAGCTTTTCTTCGATCGTCTCTACGTCGCGGTTTTGCAGAAAATCGGCGATCTCGGTGAGTGGCATGTCCATCGCGCGCAGATACCGGATGGTGTTGAGCGGCTCGAACTGGCGGACGCTGTAGTAGCGGTAGTTCGTCGACGGGTCGACGTATTCCGGCGTGACAAGGCCGAGCGCCTCGTAGTGGCGCAGGCTGCTCACGCTGAGATGGAAAATTTTTGCCATTTCGCCGATGGAGAAAAGCTGGGGAAGAGCCATTTATGATGCCTCCTGCGCACGTTTTTCCCGCCGCGTGAGGATGGCGTAGGCGATCACGCAGACGAGGATGGAGAAAAGCGACCCCGCGGCGTTGGCAAGGCCCATGGGCAGCAACGTCTGCGGGAAGTATTTCGACGCAAGGTACGCCCCCGGCACGCGCACGAGCAGGATCGAGAGCGAATTGTGCAGAAACGAGATGCCCGACTTGCCGCAGGCGCAGAAATAGCCGCTGAAGCTGAACTGCACGCCGGCAAAGAAGCTGTCCCAGATGTAGCCGCGCAGATATTGCCCACCCGCGGCGGCGACGGCGGCATCAGGCGTGAAGAGGCCGACGAGCGGCTCGGCGATAAACAGGGTGAGGATGACGACCGCGATGCCGAACGAGCAGGCGATCATCGCGGCGTAGCGCAGCGTGAGACGCGCGCGCTCGGGCTTGCCCGCGCCGATATTCTGCGCGCCGAGCGCCGAGACGGTCGAGAGCATCGACGACGGGATGAGGAAGAGGAAGCCGATGATCTTTTCGACGATGCCGACGGCGGCCGCGTCCGTCAGACCGCGGCGGTTGGCGATGATCGTGATGATGACGAACGAGACCTGAATAAAGCCGTCCTGCAGAGCGACGGGCACGCCGATCTGAAGGAGCTTACCCATGACGGCGCGCTGCGGGCGAAAGTCCGCGCGGCGGACGGAGATGAGCCTGCGCTTCAAGATGACCGCGAGCGAGACGAGGACGCTCACCGCCTGCGAGAGCGTGGTGCCGAGCGCCGCGCCCGCGGGGCCGAGGTGCAGCGTGCCCATGAAGTAGTAGTCGAGCGCGATGTTGACGACGCAGGCCACGGCGATGAAGTACATGGGGCTCTTGCTGTCGCCAAGGCCGCGAAAGATCGAGGCGATGATGTTGTACGCCGTGATGAACGGAATACCGACAAAGCAGACCGTGAGATAGGCGAGCGTGCCCTGCACGGCCTCCTCCGGTGTGGACATGATGGAGACGATACCCCCGCGCAGCGCGAGCAGCAGTGCCGTCAGCGCAAGAGACAGCAGCATGAAGAGCGTGACCGTGTTGCCGATGGCAGAGGCGGTGCGCTTTTTGTCGCCGCCGCCGGCGGCCTGCGCGATGCTGACCGTCGCGCCCATCGCAAGGCCGACGAGCATGACTGTGAGCATGTGCATCACCTGCGAGCCGATGGAGACGGCGGTCGTGCTGGCGACGCCCTCAAACTGGCCGATGATGAAGAGGTCGGCCATGCCGTAGAGCGTCTGCAAAAAGTAAGAGAGCAGATACGGCAGCGAAAAGGACACAACGTTGCGAAAGACGCTGCCGGTGGTGAGATCGTTTTGCATCGGAAAGGACTCCTTATCAGTATAGCATGGAGTCATCATAAACTCTATAACAATTGTAGAGTCAAGCGTAGATTTTTCCGCGCGGAAAAAAGTCTCACTTTCCCGGATAGCCCAGTGCGGCGGAAAGCATCTGCCCCGCGGCGACGACCGCGCGCTCGGCGTGCGCGAACTCGTCCGAGTGCACGGAGCGGAACATCCCCAGTACGCTGACGACGTACTTGAGCGCGCCGCCGCCGGTGAACACCGGCGCGGAGATGGAGCGAAGACCGATCTTATACTCACCGTTTTCCACGGCGAAGCCCGCTTCGCGGCAGGCGGGGAGCGATGCGAGCAAAGCACCCGCGTCCGTTTCTGTGTGCGGGGTGTAGGGCGTGAGCGGCACACGGGCAAGGAGAGTCGCCGCCTCGCTCTCACTCATGCAGGCAAGGACGATCTTGCCCTGCGAGGTGCAGTGCAGCGGCAGCCGCGCCCCCGGCGCGGAGACGATGCGAAGGCTGTCGCGCCCCTCGGCCTGGTCGAGGGCCACGATGTGCCCGTTTTCATAGGTGGAGAGCATGGCGGAGGCGCCGGTCGCTTCTGCCAGATGCTCGAGGTAAGGCCGCGCGAGGGACGAGATGTTCCAGAACGCGCTGGCGCGGCAGCCGTATTCAAAAAGGCGCAGGCCGAGGGCGTATTTGCCGTCTGCGTGCTGTGTGATGACGTCATAGTCGCGCATGGTGGTCAAAAGGCCGAACACTGTGCTCTTGGGCAGCCCTGCGCGCTCGCTGATGGCCGTGAGCGTCATCGCCTCGCCCGCGTCGCTGAGGAGCTGCAAAAGCTCCATCGCCTTCGCCACGGAGCGGATGGTGTTGCCGTCAGTCATAAATCGGCCCTCCCGGTCAAAAATCGTTGCTTGTATTCTAAAAAATACTGCGGAAAAAGTCAAGATTACGATAATATAAAAATATAGTTCGACATTATCGGACAACTGTGTTGCGTAAGAGCGTGATATTTGCTAAAATATCATGCTGTACCATGGAAGAAAGAGGTGTTTCGGATGCTGGACGGCTTTGCAAGATCAATTACATACCTGCGCATCAGCATCACGGACCGCTGCAATTACCGCTGCCGCTACTGCATGCCGGACGGCGGCATTGAAAAGTGCGCGCACGAGGACATCTGTTCTTTGGAAGGGCTGCGCGACATGGCCGCCGCGGCGGTCAGGTGCGGCGTCAAAAAGATCCGCGTCACCGGTGGCGAGCCGCTCGTGCGCCGCGGTGCGGTGGACTTCTGCCGCATGTTATCAGAAATTCCCGGCGTTGAAGAGCTCTGCGTCACGACAAACGGCAGCCTGCTCAAGGAGTTTGCCCGGCCGCTGCGCGACGCGGGCGTCACGCACCTCAACATCAGCCTCGACACGCTGAACGAGGAGCGCTTTCGCGCCATCACGCGCCTTGGTACGCTGCAGGATACCTTGGACGGTATCGAGGCGGCGGAGCGCGCGAGCTTTGCAAAGATCAAGCTCAACTGCGTGCTGCTCGGCGGCGTCAACGACGACGAGATCGCCGATTTTGTGGACTTAACGCGCGAGCATCCGTGGCAGGTGCGCTTCATTGAGCGCATGCCGATGGGCTGCGGAAAGGATTTCGGTACATACCTCCCCTCGCAGGCGGTTTTGGACCGCTGTCCGGAGTTGGAGGCCGTTTCGCACGACGGCGTGGCCGCGTGCTACCGTCTGCCGGACGCAAAGGGGACCGTCGGCCTCATCGCGCCGATGAGCCACGCGTTCTGCGCAGAGTGCAGCCGCATCCGCATCACGGCGGACGGGAAATTAAAGCCGTGCCTGCATTCGGACGCAGAGATCACGCTGCGGGGCTTGTCCGGTGAGGAATTGGAGCAGGCCATCCGCCGCGGCATTCTGATGAAGCCGGAGCGCCACCACATGGACGAGACTGGCGTTACGGAGACGCACCGCGGCATGTTTGCGATCGGAGGCTGAGGATGGAACTGACGCATTTTAACGAACAGGGCCGCGCCCGCATGGTGGACGTGAGCGAAAAGGTGCAGACCTATCGCGTGGCGCGCGCCGCCGCGACGGTCCGCATGGCAAAAGCGACGATGGACAAGATCAAAGAGGGCTCCATCGGCAAGGGCGATGTGTTGGCGGTCGCGCAGGTCGCGGGCATCATGGCCGCGAAGAAAAACAGTGAACTGATCCCGATGTGCCACCCGCTGCTGCTCACGAAGGTGGACATCTCATTTGAAATCGAAGAAACCGCCCTGCACATCCGCAGCGAGGTCCGCTGCCACGGCGAAACGGGCGTTGAAATGGAAGCGCTGACAGCTGTCAGCGTCGCCGCGCTCACGGTGTACGACATGTGCAAGGCCGTGCAGCGCGATATGCGCATCGACGGTATCCACCTTCTCTATAAAGAGGGCGGCAAGAGCGGCGTTTATGAAGCGGAGGAATGAAGAAATGGCACAGGTGACCGCTGTGAACATCAGCGAAAAAAAGGGCGTGCGCAAGCACGAGGTGCCCTATATCGATGTAAAATGCCGCCACGGCATTGTGGGCGACGCCCACGCGGGTGACTGGCACCGCCAGATCAGCCTGCTGGCCGACGAGAGCGTGGACACGATGCGCGCTATCTGCCCGCTTGAGCTGGATGCGGGTATCTTTGCCGAAAACATCAACACCCGAGGCATCGAGCTCAAGACGCTCCCCGTCGGCACGCGCCTGCGCGTGGGCGAGACGGAGCTTGAGGTCACGCAGATCGGCAAGCAGTGCCACAACGACTGCGAGATCAAGCGCACGACGGGCAAATGCGTGATGCCGACCGAAGGCATCTTTGCCATTGTGATCAAAGAAGGCCGCATTCAGGCCGGAGACGAGATCGAGGTGCTGAAAAATGAAACTCATTAAAACCGAGGACGCGGTGGGCCATGTGCTCTGCCACGACATGACGCAGATCATCAAGGATCAGTATAAGGACGCGCGCTTCCGCAAGGGCCACGTCGTGACGGAAGAGGACATCCCCGTGCTGCTCAGTATGGGTAAGGAGCACCTCTATGTCTGGGAAATGACGTCCGGCATGGTGCACGAAAACGACGCGGCGGAGCGGCTTTTGGCCCTCTGCGGGCAGGAGAATATGATCCGCAGCGGCGTGAAAGAGGGCAAGATCGAGCTCAAGGCCGCCTGTGACGGCGTGTTTCTGGTCGATTCCGCGCGCCTTGTCGCCGTGAATAGCCAGGACGAGGTGATGATCGCCACGCGCAAGGGCGGCATGGCTGTACGCGAGGGCGACAAGCTCGCGGGCATGCGCGTCATCCCACTCATCATCGAAGAAGAAAAGCTCCGAAAGGCCAAGCAGGCCGCGGGCGATAAGCCGCTGCTGTCTCTCAAGCCCTATGTGCGCAAGACCGCCTGCATCGTCGCCACCGGCGGTGAGGTCAAAAAGGGCCTCATCAAGGACACGTTCACGCCGGTCGTCATCGACAAGCTCAAGACCTACGGCATCGAAACGCTCGAGGTCGTCTACTCCGGCGACGGGGTGGAGAATGTGCGCGACGCGGTGCTCACGATGCGCGAAAAGAAGCCCGACATGATCCTCTGTACCGGCGGCATGAGCGTCGACCCCGACGACAACACGCCGGGCGGCATCAAGGCCGCGGGCGCGAATATCATCGCCTACGGCGCGCCGGTCCTGCCGGGGGCTATGTTCCTGCTCGGCTATTTTGACGACGGTATGCCCGTCATGGGCCTGCCCGGCTGCGTGATGTATGCGGGCGCGACGGTCTTTGATCTGGTGCTGCCGAAGATCGCGGCGGATGTGCCCGTCACACGCGCGGATCTCGCGGCGCTCGGCGAAGGCGGGCTATGCCTTGGGTGCAAGCCGTGCCACTATCCGATCTGCCCGTTCGGAAAGTAATTCAAAAATGCGAGGGACTCGCATTTTTGAGAGGGGAATCAGCGCTTGGCACTCACCGCGCCAAGCGCTGCAAGGTGTCGCTGCGGACGCACATGTCGTCCTCCGCAACGGATCAAGATTATTTGCCGTCTGCGGACGGCTTGGGCAGCCGTTAGCGGCTTTGCCGCTTTACGGATGCCGCATCCCCCTTGCGGGGAAAAGTCTGCGACGCTGTTTCGCGCCCCAGGGGCGCGGGGTTAGGGGGGCAGAACTGGTGGATTTTTGAACCGAATGAGTCGGTGCTGTTTGACAACTTTAACGCTTCGCGCCTGCGGGCGCGAAATGTCGGGGAACGTTATCTATTTTAAGAATAGCGAAATGATGCTGTCCAAGTTTCCCGATTGGAATTGGAAATAAATTGCGTGCGGCGTGTTCTTGCGCGTTCCTGTATCGCCGCGCTTTTCAATGAATGCGCGAAAAAGAAAAAATTTGAAAGGAAGGATCCAAACATGAAAAAGCTTTTGTCTCTGCTCCTTGCACTTGCGCTCGTGTTCTCTCTGGCCGCCTGCGGCAGCAAGAACGACGGCGCGAACACTGACGGCGATGCCCAGAACGGTGAAAACACCGAGAGCGTTGATCTCATTGTCTTCGCCGCTGCCTCCATGACCGAAACACTCAATGAGATCGCCGAGATGTACAAGGAAGTTGCCCCCAACGTCAACATCACCTACAACTTTGACTCCTCGGGCAAGCTCCTCACCCAGATCAGCGAGGGTGCTGACTGTGACCTGTTCATCTCCGCCGCCCCCGAGCAGATGAACGCCATGGACGGCAGCCTCATTGACGACAAGGACAAGAACCCCGACGGTCTTGACCTCATCGTGACCGACAGCCGCATCGACCTGCTTGAGAACAAGGTCACGCTCGCCGTTCCCGAGGGCAACCCCAAGGGCATCGAGAGCTTCGACCAGCTTGCTGAACTCCTCAAGAGTGGCGACGTTATGCTCGCCATCGGCAACAGCGACGTGCCCGTCGGCCAGTACACCCAGAAGATCTTCGCCTACTATGGCCTTGACGAAGCGGCGCTCACCGACTCTCTGACCTACGGCAACAACGTCAAGGAAGTTACCACTCAGGTGAGCGAGGCCAGCACCGACTGCGGCATCATCTACGCCACCGACGCTTACTCCGCCGGCCTCACAGTCGTCGACAGCGCCACCGCCGAGATGTGCGGCCAGGTCATCTATCCCGCCGCCGTCCTGAAGGGTGAGAAGGAAGAAGCCGCCCAGGCCTTCCTCGACTACCTCCAGACCGCTGACGCCATGGAAGTGTTCGAGTCTGTCGGCTTCTCCCCCGCTAACTAAAATAAAAGCCTAAAAGGCTTTCATTTTAAAGAGCTGCACTACGCTCTGCGCCTTGGCCGCTCACTTCGGGGAGCGGCCTTCGACGCTTGCTGCGTGAGAGGTATTTTTTGCCACGCACATGTCGCGGCAAAAAATTTCAAGATTATTTGCGCCGTGCGCGGCGCAAAGTCTGCGACGCTTTTTGATATCTCTTTCGGAAGAGATATCCCCTTTTGTCCCGTTCCCTGCCGCAGGATGCGGCACAAACTTCCCGCCGCCACTGGCGGAAAACCCGCTTGTCTTGTGGCAAACTTTTTTCACCGCATTTGCGGCAGCTGGAGATCGCCTGAATCTCCCAAACTCCAGAAAATCGGAGGTCACTTATGGATTGGTATCCTTTATGGAACTCGCTGCGTATCGCGGCGCTCGTCCCATTGGGCTGCCGCCCAACGGGAGCCCTGATTTGAAAAGCACGGTCGGAAGTGAATTCCGTCCGCGCCAAGGTTTTGCCTGTCGGCAAAACGCTTGAACGCCGCATTTGCGGCGGCGTGGAGATCGCCTGAATCTCCCAAACTCCAGAAAATCGGAGGTCACTTATGGATTGGTATCCTTTATGGAACTCGCTGCGCATTGCGGCGATCTCCACGGTCGTTATTTTCTTTGCCGGCATTGTTGCCGCCTATTATATCGCAAAGCTTCCGCGCCTGGTCAAAGGTGTGCTCGATGTGCTTCTGACGCTGCCGCTCGTGCTGCCGCCGACGGTCGTGGGCTATCTGCTGCTGCGCGTGTTCGGCCCCAAGCGCGTCATCGGCGCGTGGGTGCTCGAAACGTTCGGCGTCAAGATGGTCATGACCTGGTGGTCGGCCATCTTTGCCACGGTGGTCGTCATCTTCCCGCTGATGTACCGCACGGTGCGCGGCGCGTTCGAGTCTTTTGACGAGACGCTGGCCTATTCTGGACAGACGCTGGGCCTGTCGAATACCTACATTTTCTGGCGTATCCGCATGCCGTACTGCCGTCAGGGCGTGCTGGCCGGCACAGTGCTGGCCTTTGCACGCGCGCTCGGCGAATACGGCGCGACGAGCATGATCGCGGGCTACACGCCCAGCAAGACCGCGACGATCTCCACCACGGTCTATCAGCTCTGGCAGACGAACAACGATGTGCTGGCGACGAAGTGGGTCTTGGTCAATATTGCGATCTCCGCCGTCGTGCTGCTGGCGGTCAACATGCTCGAGCGGCGTGACTTCCTCACGGATGCGAGCAAGGCGAGGAGGGCGAGAAGATGAGTTTGTCTGTCGATATTGAAAAAAAGCTTGGCGCGTTTCATCTGCGCTCACAGTTTGAAGCGCCGGACGAGACGATGGCGCTGCTCGGTGCCTCGGGCTGCGGCAAGAGCATGACATTAAAGTGCATCGCAGGCATCGTGACGCCCGACCGCGGGCGCATCGTGCTCGGCGGCCGCGTGCTGTTTGACAGCGAAAAGAAGATCAATCTGCCGCCTCAGCAGCGCAGGGTCGGATATCTTTTCCAGCAGTACGCGCTGTTCCCGAACATGAGCGTGGAGCAGAATATCCTCTGCGGCATCCGCAGCGGCGACAAGGCGGAAAAGCGCCGCGTGCTGGCAGAAAAGATCCGCATGTTCCGCCTTGAGGGCCTGGAGAAAAAGCATCCCGCGCAGCTCTCCAGCGGTCAGCAGCAGCGCGTGGCGCTCGCGCGCATTTTGTGTTCCGAGCCGGAGGCGATTTTGCTCGACGAGCCGTTCTCTGCGCTGGACAGCTACTTAAAGTGGAATCTTGAGATCGAGCTTGCCGACCTGCTCGCGACGTTCAACGGCCCCATCCTCTGGGTCAGCCACGACCGCGATGAGTGTTACCGCAACTGCCGCAGCGTCTGCGTGATGGAAGACGGTCGGACCGGCGAGGTCACGCCGATGGACGAGATGATCCGCCATCCGGGCAGCGTCAGCGCGGCGCGCCTCGCGGGCTGCAAGAACTTCTTCGCCGCCGAGGCGAGAGACGGCAAAGTCTACCTGCCCGAGTGGAACGTGGCGCTGCCGCTTGCTGGCATGGAAAATGCCTTTACGACGATTGGCATTCCAGACAATGCCGTCACCATGAGCGAGAACGGTGCCATGAGCTGCACCGTCTGCCGCGTGATCCTCGGCGTGGAGGAGAACATTCTCCTGCTGCATCCGGAGGGCAGCGCCGAAGGCGCGCCGATGCTGCGTATCACTGTTGGACATGAAAGTGATCTGCAAGCGGGGGCAGCCGTCCGCGTTGCACTGGACTACAGCAAACTGTTACTCCTGTGAATTGAAAAAGTGAGAGCAGGGCAATACCCAGCTCTCTTTTTCCGTCAAAATATAAATACAATTCGTAATATTCTGCCGAAATATAACGAAACACGGCGGTTTT
>ULSN01013807.1_pt1 | contig 15555 bp, 8 predicted proteins | sample 1956771 | NCBI WGS metagenome assembly ULSN01 (sample SAMEA4835709, study PRJEB28245) | human gut metagenome | biome: gut microbiome; material: fecal sample | place: Denmark | collected 2008
CTTACCTTGAACTTGTTGATACAGTCGATGTAAGCCTCTACAGAAGCGGTTACGATGTCGGTATCTGCGCCGAAGCCATAATACACATGACCATCGTACTCCACCTGCATGTGAACCTTACCCACATCGTCTGAACCCTTGTCGATAGCCTGGATGGTGAACTCCTTGAGGTTCATCTCCTTGGTGATGACCTTCTTGAGGGCACGGATGGCAGCATCTACCGGACCATTACCCGATGAAGCAGCCTCGAACTTCTGACCAGCAATGTTCAATCCGATACTTGCCACGCTCTTCACACCCTTGCCGGTAGTTACCTGCAACCAGTCGAGCTGAACACCATGCTTGTCGGCAGAATCAGCACCAGCGAGCATCAATACATCCTCGTCGGTAACTTCCTTCTTCTTATCAGCCAACTGGAGGAACTTCTTGTAGATCTTGTCGAGCTTCTCCTCGTCATCTACATTCACACCATTCACATGGAGGCGATACTTCAAGGCAGCACGACCTGAGCGGGCTGTCAATACGATAGCGTTATCATCCAATCCCACATCCTTAGGGTCGATGATTTCGTATGTCTGAACGTTCTTCAGCACGCCATCCTGGTGGATACCAGAAGAATGAGCGAAGGCATTGCGGCCCACAATCGCCTTGTTAGGCTGAACAGGCATGTTCATCAGGCTGCTCACCATGCGAGACATAGGCACAATCTTGGTGGTATTGATGTTGGTATCAATATTGATATTCTTGTGGCACTTCAGAATCATGGCGATTTCCTCGAGCGAAGTATTACCCGCACGCTCGCCGATACCATTCATGGTCACCTCCACCTGGCGGGCGCCATTCAATACACCCTGCAGGGTATTGGCAGTAGCCATACCGAGATCGTTGTGACAGTGGGTAGAGATGCATGCATTCTCGATGCCGTCAACGTGATCCATCAGATACTTGATCTTGGCACCATACTCATCCGGCAAGCAATAGCCGGTGGTGTCAGGAATGTTAACTACGGTAGCACCTGCCTTGATGACAGCCTCTACCACGCGAGCCAGATACTCATTGTCGGTACGACCAGCGTCCTCAGCGTAGAACTCCACATCCTCAACATACTTCTTGGCATACTTGACAGCAGCCACGGCACGCTCGATGATCTCCTCGCGGTTGGAATTGAACTTATATTTGATATGGCTATCGCTGGTACCGATACCCGTATGAATTCTCTTATGCTTAGCATACTGCAACGCCTCGGCAGCACAGTCGATATCCTTTTCCACCGCACGGGTCAGCGCACAGATGGTAGGCCATGTTACAGCCTTGGAAATCTCTACTACGGAATTGAAGTCACCCGGGCTTGAAATTGGAAATCCAGCCTCAATGACATCAACGCCCAACTGCTCCAGCGCCTTAGCTACCTGAATCTTCTCTACGGTATTCAACTGGCATCCTGGAACCTGTTCGCCATCACGAAGGGTTGTGTCGAAAATAAATAATCTGTCACTCATATCTCTTAAATATTTTTATTTCTCTTATTAATTAAAGCTTTTGCCCTTATAGGGGCAACATTGCGCCCTTACTTTTGGCAAGGGCGTAAAGAGCTGGGAATTAAAAAAGCCTTTCTCACTCCCATATACGGAAGTGTAGAAAGGCTCAATATATCCAAACCGCTGAACTATACGCACACCTTATCACTTCCGCCTACATGCTGCAGTCGAAGTCGAATAATAATAATGCTTGTAATATTCAACGCTAATGCTCTCATATTTTTCTATTTTTATACGTTATATATTTATCGCTGGCAAAGGTAATCATTTTCTCTGATATACGCAAACAATTTATAACTTTTTTAATAGAAAATCTTTCAAATTGCCATTTTTCACCTATTTTTTACCCAAAATCTAGAGGAATGAGCAGTTTCTATGCCAGATTATTCAGAAAAAGAACGTTCTGGTACGAATTTATTCTCTTTTCATCTAGAAAGGTAACGGACCGTCAGGTCCAGTCATCGGCGGAGGTGGAATGGCTCCACTGGCGATCATCCCATCAGCAGCCCCACCATTCATCTTGGAACCCATGATTTCGCCACCCTCCTGTACTGGAGTATAGGAATCGGTAGGATCCTGGAAGCGGGTGAACTCGCCACGGAAGTTGAGGAGAACATCTCCGGTGGCACCCTTACGGTGCTTGGCGATGATGATCTGCGCCATACCGTGAAGATCGTTTCCCTTTTCGTCCTGAAAGATGTGATAGTATTCCGGACGGTGAACGAAGAGTACCATATCGGCATCCTGCTCGATGGCTCCGGATTCACGGAGGTCGCTCAACTGAGGTCGCTTTCCTTCGAGACCTTCACGGCTTTCAACGTTACGCGAGAGCTGAGAGAGGGCGAGTACCGGGATATTCAACTCCTTGGCAAGACCCTTGAGGGAACGCGAGATGGTGGAAACCTCTTCCTGACGGCTGCCAAACTTCATACCGTTGGCATTCATCAGCTGGAGGTAGTCGATCATCAACAGCTTCACTCCCTTCTCGCGTACCAGCCGGCGCGCCTTGGTTCTCAACTCGAAGACGGAAAGACCTGGGGTATCATCTATATAAATAGGTGCACCCGTGAGAGAACGGATTTTCTTGTCCAGTCGCTCCCACTCGCTTGGATCCAACTGACCGTTCAGGATCTTCTTACCCGAAATCTCGCAGACATTCGAGATAAGACGGTTGACCAGCTGAACGTTGTTCATTTCAAGCGAAAAGAATCCGATAGGCACCCCGTGATCTACCGCTACATTCTTGGCGATACTCAGCGCGAAGGAAGTCTTACCCATGGCAGGACGTCCGGCGATGATTACCAGGTCGGAAGGCTGCCATCCGGAAGTCATATCATCCATCTGCTGGTAACCGGTAGGAATACCCGTGAGTCCGCCCTTGTTCTGTGCGGCACGCTGCAGGATATCCACGGCGTCCTTGATCACCGGATCAATCTGGGTGTAATCCTGCTTCATATTACCCTGAGAGAGCTGAAAGAGCTCACCCTCGGCATGCTGCATGAGTTCATCTACATCCACACCCTCATCATACGCCTGGGTCTCGATGTCGCCGGCATAATGGATGAGCTGTCGCTGCAGATATTTCTGCGCCAGGATTCGGGCATGATACTCGATGTGGGCAGCCGAAGCCACCTGCGAGGAAATCTCCATCAGGTAACCGGCTCCACCCACCTTCTCGATGGCACCCATCTTGGTGAGTTCATCCGTAACAGTCATGATATCCACGGGGCGCTCCTCCATATTCATGGTCTGAATCGCCTCGTAGATTTTCTGATGTCTCGGATCATAAAAGGTTTCGGGTTTCAGCATCTCGGATACCACCGAAAAAGCATCGGTATCAATCATCAATGCACCCAGAACCACCTTTTCCAACTCCACCGCCTGCGGTTGCAGGTGGGCGTAGTTGGTATCTATCTGTGTCTTGTTATTGTTATTTCTATTCTGATTTATCGGCATACTTCTTTATTTCTTCTTGCGATTTCTGGTGTTCAGCCACTACCTGATTATAGATAATCATCAAATCAGTGTAAGAACATCCATAGTTCTTCAACCATTTATAGTCTTCCTTAAGGGCTTCAAAGAATACATTCTCATCCTTTTCCACATAATAGGCATAAGCCCTGAAGAAAGGTCCCATAGCCTTTTTCGGCTGATGTTCTATCAATGCCAGGAGACCAAGCGAATAGTTGTTGTACGCTTCGGCAAGCTTATCATTCTTCATCATCTTGAAGAAGAGATCCATCGCCTGCATCATCATATTCTTCGTATCCTTACCCTCTTTTTTCATCTTCTCGAAACTACCGAAAAGCTCGTTCACCTCGGCGAAATATTCATCCAGGCGCTGATGAGCCTTCAGGAAGTTCTCTTCCGCATGTTCGCCACCTATCTTGATAAGCAGCTGTGTGAGCAAGGCTCCCGCCATCTGATTCTCCGGATGGGTATAATCCAGCTCGTAAGCCAGCGGCATCGCCTCTTCAAATCTGTTGTTCATGACGATGAACTTCAGTTTATCCAGTTTCAACTCGAAGAGTTCCTCTTCTGAGAATGAATCCTTGAACTCCATCAGCTTGTCGAAATTCTCCAGATACTCATCCACCTGGATGAGATTACGATAGCAGATGCCCAGCTGCAGATATACCTGCTTCATGTCAGGCTTTATCTTCAGCATCTTCTTGAAGTGATCGACAGCCATGCAGAGACTATGATTGTCTCCCTTCTGCATACATACCCATCCCTTCATGAAGTGCATCTCCAGCGTGTCGCATGGTACACCTTCCAGCATCACTTCAACCAGGTCAGGGAACTCGCGGCGGAAGGAATAGCGGGCTATAGCCATGCGGTACTTATCGAAGAATTCATCCTGGAAAAGAGGACCCGCCAAGACGGCATAGGCTGGTTTGTCATCATCCAGCTCGTCGAGGATATTGAAGATTTCATCCTTCGCTGTATAGAACTTGGAGAAGCGCAGGAGGTTGCGGATGTAGTTGATACGGATACGCTTTGCACGATGCTCTCCAGGCTCTTTAAAAAATTCATTAACAATCTCTTCCTCATCTGCAGGCTCGCTGCCATCTCCCTCATCCTCAGGGTCATCGTAACAGTCAACAATATTCTCCGGTATCTCATTAGGATGAGAGACGATCAGGTTTGCCAGGGAATAGGCATCGGCAGGACATGACCTTGCAGTAGAACAGAAAGCCTTGCAGAACTTTCTCTTCTCATCTACGAATCCGAGAGCCTCGGTTATATGAGGATTCTTCAGATAGAAAGGCATGAACCAATTGTACAGATGAGTAAAGAACTCTGTCTGGTCTCGTAACATTTTAAACTGCGGCAAGAGGATGTCAATACCCTTATCCATCATTTCATCCATAGAGAGCGGGCTATCCATATCCACGTCGAGATTAGGGATTCCATCCTCGTCGGTATTGATATCGACAGAACGGATAGGACTCTCTTCCGAAGTTTCCTCGTCATCCTCAATTCCGAAGATATTTTGCATATCTTCATCAGCCTCCAGCAAATTGGCTACCTTATCTTTCAGGTCGCCGAGGAAACGTTTTGACAGCGATGCCATGATGTCATTGGTATAGTCGATAGACTTCTGCTCACTGAATACAGTCACGGCAAGCATCTTCTGGGCTTTTATGATTTCGGCAAGCAAGGCTGAATCATTCTTGCAATCCTCGGTCAACTGCTCTGCAAAGCTACGGAAGTCAGGCTGCTGTTCGTAGCAGCCGCAATTCGTAGAAACCAGCAGCCATCCCAGGAGGGCACGCACCTTCACCTCATCGTCATCTGCCAGGCGGTAGATATCGTAGAGCAAAGTGAATTTACCCATATCGAAAACGGTGGCGGCAGAGAGCGTAATGGCACTCACCAGAAGCTGAGAGGTCAAGGAATCAACTGTAGGCGAAAGGATGGTGTCTTTGACAACAGCACGTTCCTCATCATTCCAATATCCAGAAGAGACAAATCTGTCGAAGATCTTTTCGCGATACTCTTCCCATTCCTGATACAGACGGGCTGAAGCCTGATCCTGCTCCTCCTTCGAGAGGTCGTGGTTCAGGAAAAGCATCGCCTCTCGGGAAACGAATTTCTCGAGGGTTGGCTTCACCTCTTTGATATCTATCGCCTCGCCCTGCTTTTTCAAATCCTTGAAAATACCCTGTTCTGAACGGATATCCATCTCGATATCTTCCAGAAGCTGGTCAAGCTCAGAAACAGCGCCGAAGACGAACTTCGTTCTAGCCTCGGGTGTCATTTCCGGGATATCAAGCTCCTCTGATGGTTTGACATACTGCTTGAGAATGCCAAGCATATCATCAGGCAACTTCTTGCGCTGCAAGAGACTCATGTTGGCGAGAACGGTTGTCAGCAAACCATGCATCAGACGGCGCATATACTGCTTATGGTTCGGACAGTTTTCAAAAATTGCTACAAGCATTGGCTTGCATTCGGCGAAACGCTGCTGATGAATCAAATCACGCATTTCATCTACCTTCTCCAACAAAAAATCCTGATCCAAAACTTCTTCTTCTGGGTTATTAGACTCTTCTGACAAATTTACTTCTTCTGACATAATTGTAGTTGTTTAATTGTTAATATCTGCCACCTTGAGATCTCGCTGGCGAGGCTCCATAGCGTGACTGTACTTTAATTTTGGCAGATTGCTAACGGTTTGGGCATCAATACCATAATACTTGGTCAGTAAAGCGGCATAGTGTTGTACGCCATTCTTATTGATGCTATCTACAGCGATGTCGTAAGCTTTCACGAATCTGTCGATTTGATTTTTTCTTCGAGGTTCCGCCTTCAGTTTGCTGCGGAAGGCAATCACTCCCAACTGGAGGTTCTTGTCTCTACTATCCGCCAGTGCCACATGCTTTGCCATTCTTGCCTGTGTGGCGTATGGTTCCGGCATCCAGGCGGCATCCATCTCATTGTTGAGGAGCATGCGCAGGCGGATGTTCAGGTCGTTGATCTGCACGCAATATACGTCATACTTGGTCTTCACGCTGTCGATGACAAGCGTAGAGAGATAATCGGTGGCAGAATGACGGGTCATGGCTATCATCTTGTCTGACAGCTGCTTCAGCTCCGAGATACGCGCCTTGCGGTTGGTGATAAGCTGCCAGTACAGATTGGTAGAGACAGGATAGAAGAGCTGTGTACCCTGCTTCTGCAGGCGGGCAGCTCTCACCAGGTCGGTCACCGTACCCTCTACCCTCTTTCGGGCGATGGCTGTATCGCAGTCCATCTGCGCATTGTAGCGATAGAGATGTACCGTTACTCCCTGCTTCAGGAAGATGCTGTCCTCGTAAGCCAGATATACCGGAAGGCAATCGAGCGTAGGCATCACACCCACCTTGAGCGAAGCCCGGTCGATGCTGTCGAGTCGGGCCTTCTCCTGTTTGCTCAGTCGCAGTCGCTTCTGCTGTGAATCGCCGCAACTGGCCATTCCCAGCAGAAGTGCTGAAACCAGACATATCATGATTGAAAATTTCTTCATTGTATTTTTACTCTACATTCTTCATCGTATATACTCTGACATAGAGATTTTACTCTTTTTTCGCTGTCAGAGCTTACTCCACATAAAGCACGAGTCCCTTCAGGTATTCGCCTTCAGGATGATAGATGTTGATAGGATGATCGGCTGGCTGATGCAACTGGTGCAGGATGCGAACCTTTCTTCCTGCCTGGGCTGCGGCAGTAAACACAGCGTTGCGGAAATTATCCTTGGTAACCACCTGAGAGCAGCTGAAGGTGAAGAGGATTCCACCCTTCTTGATTCTCTGCAAGCCCTTTACATTCAGGCGGGTATATCCCTTCAGCGCATTGCGCAGCGCTGCACGGTGCTTGGCAAAGGCTGGAGGATCGAGGATGATGAGATCATACTGCTGGTCGTGCTCATCCAGATACTTGAAGGCATCCTCGCAGAATGCCTCGTGGCGTGGGTCGCCAGGGAAGTTGAGAGCGATGTTTTCATTGGTCAGCTCGATTGCCTTGGCGCTGCTATCCACGGAATGAACCGCCTTGGCATTGCCGCGCATGGCATAGACTGAGAACCCGCCGGTATAGCAGAACATGTTGAGCACGCTCTTGCCCTTGGCGTAATGCTCGAGCAGGGATCGGTTCTCACGCTGATCTACGAAGAAACCGGTCTTCTGACCGCGCAGCCAGTCGATATGGAACTTCAATCCGTTCTCCACAGCCACGTCATCGGCATCGCCACCCAGGATGAAGCCATTCTCCTGGCGCAGGTCTGCCTTGTATGGCAGGGTGGTCTCGCTCTTGTAGTAGATGTTCTGCAGCTCGTCGCCCATCACCTGCTTCAGCGCCTTGGCAATCTCCATACGGCATACATGCATACCCACACTGTGAGCCTGCATCACGGCAGTAGGACCATAGCAGTCGATAACGAGACCCGGCAGGTTATCTCCCTCGCCATGCACCAGTCGATAGGTGTTGTTGTCTGGATTGCCGGCGATACCTACCGCCAGTCGCATCTTGTAAGCCGATTCCAATCGGGCGCACCAGAATTCGTTGTCGATATCCACATCGCTGAAAGAGAGCACTCTCACGGCGATGGAACCGATCTGATAATGACCGATGGCTATGAAGTCGCCAGCAGAAGTGAAGACCCTTACGGTTTCACCTTCCTCTATATCATTGTCCATGCGCTGGATAGCGCCGGAGAATATCCATGGATGGAATCTCTTGAGAGATTCTTCTTTTCCTTTCTTTAAATATACGTTCTTATACATTATTATATTATATAGTCTTTTAAGTTCTATCAATTCTCTCATTTACGAAAAATCGAATACATCAACCTAGAATTCTACCAGCTCGTAATCGTCAGCCTTGCTGAGACGGTTGAACTCCTCGTAGATATGAATGCAGCACCATGCATCCGTAGCGGCATACCTGCACTGAGCCTCTCTGAGCTCCTGAGCTTCCCAGTTGCTGAGTCGCTGTGCCTTGCTGATTTTCTGATGGAAGAGGTTGGCGTAGATTTTCTGCAAGCTCATATCCTTGATGCCGAATTTCTTAGCCACATCCTGCAACTCGATGAAATATCCCGGCTTGAAATCGCATCTGCGATGCAACTGCAAGAGGTCATCATGCCAAGACAATCCCACTTTTGGCACCTTTTTATCCTCCAGGAATCGGATGATGGCTGGTGTCATACCCGTGAGATGCAGGCGGAAGAGATAGCAGGTATCGCGGGTACTCACCTGCAGCAGTGATACCTGGAAGTGCATACCCTTGGAGAAACTTGGTCGTGTCTCCGTATCCACACCCAGAATATCCTGTCCCAGGAGATATTCTACAGCGGCATCTGTATCTTCAGCCTTATCTATCACTATCATATTGCCAGGAAAGAGAATTCGAGGCAGGCTATTGATAGTTTTCTTTTCGAAACTAGTGAAAATTATCTTCATTACTGCTATTTATTCATTACAAGTTGCAAAATTAGCAAAAAATCCCGAAAAAAAGGAGCGTTTCTCAATCTTTTTTGCTAATTTTGCAGTTAAATATTAAAAAGAAATAGAAAAATGGCAAAGAAAAGAACATCAGGCAAAACTAAATCATTTAGCGAAGCCATTGGTTTACAATATATTTTCAACAATACGATTACCGATTTCTTCCTCGGACTCGCCTTGCTCGTAGTTGCTGTCGTCATGATACTGGCGATGATTTCCTTCCTCAGTACGGGCGCTGCCGACCAGAGCTTGCTGGAGAACATGCAGCCCGGAGAATGGACCAACACCCAGCAGCAGTTCCAGAACTACTGCGGATCCATGGGAGCCATCCTCTCCTATTGGCTGATGGCGGTGAACTTCGGTTTCCCTGCCTTCCTGATTCCCTGCTTCGTGGTGATGGTGGGTTTCCAGCTGATGAATGTCTATCGTGTGAATCTCTGGAAGTGGTTCTTCTGCATGATGGTGGTAATGATCTGGTCATCCGTCACCTTCGCCAAGTTCCTCACTCCTATCTTCGGTAGTCTCATCTTCAATCCGGGCGGAAAGCACGGCATGTTTGTGGTCCAGACCTTGGAGAATGTCATCGGTCCTCCGGGACTCACCGCCATCCTTCTCTTCGTGGCGATCGCATTCCTCACCTATATCACCACCGAGACCATCACCATCGTGAGAAAGGCTCTCAATCCTATCGGCTATATATCTAATAAGGTGAAATTCGAGATTACCAACCATAAGGAGAAGCAGGAGGAGAATGATGCCATCGATGAAGCTTACCGGAATGCTGCCCAGGGTACGGTGCAGGATGAGGAGGATGAGATGGACGAGAACTCCGAGAATTCTCAGACTCGGGAGACAACTCCTGACCAGGGAGCTGACCAAAACCTGGAAAGTTCTCTGCAGCAGATGGCTGAGGAGCAGAAAGATGAGGATGAGAAGGCAGCCTCGCCAATCGACCTCGATGCAGCCGCTGCCGATGACAGCCAGCAGGCTGATGCCGACAAGAACGTGGCTGCTCCGAGTCTGATTCAGCAGCAGCGTGAACTCAGAGCCCAGCGCGCAGAAAGAGAGCGCCAGGAGATGGCTGCAGCCGCTGCCGCTTCGGCTCATATCGGAATGGATATCTCTGTGGCTACCGGAGAGGAGAAGGCTACCAGCAACACCGTAAGCAATGCCGAGGTGCTCAATACGCCTATCAATCCGAAGGAGCCGTTCACAAGATACAAGTACCCTACCCTCAACCTGCTGAAGAAATACGACGACCAGGAGGTGTCTATCGACGAAGAGGAGCAGAAGGCGAACAAGAACCGAATCATCGAGGTGCTGGGCAACTTCGGCGTACAGATCAAGACCATCCGTGCCACCGTGGGTCCTACCATCACCCTCTACGAGATTCAGCCTGCCGAGGGTGTGCGCATCTCCAAGATCAAGAACCTGGAGGATGATATCGCCCTGAGCCTCGCTGCCCTGGGTATCCGTATCATCGCTCCTATCCCTGGCAAGGGAACCATCGGTATCGAGGTGCCTAATGCCAAGGCAAACATCGTGAGCATGGAGAGCATCCTGAACTCCAAGAAGTTCCAGGAAACCAAGATGGAGCTGCCTATCGCACTGGGCAAGACCATCACCAACGAGGTGTTCATGGTGGATCTGGCGAAGATTCCTCACCTTCTCGTTGCTGGTGCCACCGGTCAGGGTAAGTCTGTTGGTCTCAACGCCATCATCACTTCCCTGCTCTACAAGAAGCATCCTAACGAGCTGAAGCTGGTGCTCATCGACCCTAAGAAGGTGGAGTTCAGCGTATATTCACGCATCACCAACAAGTTTATGGCTGCCGTTCCGGATGAGGAGGAGCCTATCATCACCGATGTAACCAAGGTGGTGAGAACGCTGAACAGCCTCTGCGTGCTGATGGACAGCCGCTACGACCTGCTGAAGAAGGCGGGAGCCAGAAACATCAAGGAGTATAATCAGAAATACGTGAACCACAGACTGAAACTGACTGATGGTCACGAATTTATGCCATACATCGTGGTAATTATCGATGAGTTTGGAGATTTGATCATGACAGCCGGCAAGGAGGTAGAGCTTCCTATCGCCCGCATCGCCCAGCTGGCACGTGCCGTGGGTATCCACATGATCATCGCTACCCAGCGTCCTACCACCAGCATCATCACCGGTAACATCAAGGCGAACTTCCCAGGCCGTATCGCCTTCAAGGTAACTTCGGCCATCGACTCCAAGACCATTCTCGACAGAACGGGAGCCAACCAGCTCATCGGTCGTGGTGATATGCTCTATCTCAACGGCAACGAACCGGTGCGTGTACAGTGCGCCTTCGTAGATACACCAGAGATTGAGCGCATCAACGAATACATCTGCAACCAGCCTGGTCCTATCGAACCGATGGAACTCCCTGAACCAGCCAGCGAAGATGGCGGCGTAGGAGGCAACGGCAGCGTAGATACCCGCAACCTGGATCCATATTTCGAGGAGGCAGCCCACGCCATCGTTCTCTCGCAGCAGGGCAGCACCAGTATGATTCAGCGCCGTTTCAGCATCGGCTACAACCGTGCCGGCAGACTGATGGATCAGCTTGAGGCAGCAGGCATCGTAGGAGCCGCTCAGGGCAGCAAGCCAAGAGAGGTACTCCTGCAGGATGAGAACCAGCTCAATACATTGCTGATGCAGCTGAGAAACTCGTAAGAGAAACGCCCTGAAAGGGCAAAAGCTCCTAGCCCAGGGCAACACCCTGGGTTAATGAGCGAAGAACCAATACGCCCTGAAAGGGCAAAAGCTTTTAGGTTTAGTTATAATACAATAAACAGTAAGGATATGAAAAAGATTTTAGCTATCGCTTTCGCAGCGATGATGAGCCTGGGCACTATGGCGCAGACCGCCCAGCAGGTGCTCGACAAGACCGCTGCCGTTATCGGCAACAAGAAGGGTGCTACCGCCAACTTCAAACTGTCTAGTCCTAAGTACGGCTCAGCAAGCGGTACCATCACCATCAAAGGTAACAAGTTTAATGCGCGCACACCGGAAGCCATCGTATGGTATAACGGCAAGACCCAGTGGACTTATATGAAGAAGACCAACGAGGTGAACGTGAGCAACCCTACCCAGGCCAAGCAGATGTCGATGAATCCTTATACCTTCATCCACATCTACAAGACAGGATATAAGAGCACCCTCAAGACTGTGGGCAGCAACTATCAGGTGCATCTCGTTGCCAACAACCAGAAGCGCACCGTGGCAGAGATGTATATCACCATCAACAAGAACACCCACGTGCCATCGCAGGTAAAGATGCGCCAGGGTTCTACCTGGAGCACCATCGATATCTCCGGCTTCAAGGCAAAGGGCATTTCCAACAATTCCTTCGTCTTCAACAGCAAGGAATTCCCAGGAGCTGAAGTCATCGACCTGAGATAAACGCCCTGAAAGGGCAAAAGCTCCTAGCCCAGGGTATCACCCTGGGTTAAAAATCCAATAAGAAACTACGCCCTGTAAGGGCAAAAGCTTTAAAAATATATTTAAAACCAAACTAAAATGAAAGATCTCAAACCTATCATCTCACAGTTCGACATCACCGGAACTGTAAATGAGGTAAAGCCCCTCGGTAATGGACTCATCAATGACACCTACAAGGTAACAACCGTAGAAGACGATGCACCAGACTACGTTCTCCAGCGCATCAACGACTCTATCTTCACCGATGTAGATCTCTTGCAGCATAATATCGAGGAAGTAACTACCCACATCCGCCAGCAGCTCGAAAAACAGGGCGCTGACGACATCGACCGCAAGGTACTCACCTTCGTCAAGGCGAGCAACGGCAAGACCTATGTAAAGGACGAAGACCAGCAGTACTGGCGCATTTCCGTCTTCATTCCTAATGCCATCACCCAGGAGGCTGTCAACCCGGAAAGCTCCTACTACGCAGGCAAGACCTTCGGAGAGTTCGAGGCTCAGCTCACCGACATCACCGACCGCCTAGGCGAAACCATCCCTGATTTCCACAATATGGAACTGCGCCGCGACCAGCTCCGCCAGGCTGTGAAGGAAGACCGTGCCGGACGCGCAGAAGGCGTAAAGGATTTCATCGCAGAAATAGAGAGTTATATGGATGAGATGTGTCTCTGCCAGCGTCTCTTCCGCGAGGGTAAGTTGCAGAAGCATGTCTGCCACTGCGATACCAAGGTCAACAACATGATGTTTGATGAAGAGGGTCGCGTATTGTGCGTTATCGACCTCGATACCGTGATGCCATCACTCTTTGTGAGCGATTACGGCGATTTCCTCCGCACGGCAGCGAATACCATCGCCGAGGATTCTCCGGAGTTCGAGAAGATAGATTTCCGCATGGACATCTTCGAGTCATTCACCCGCGGCTATGTGGAGTCAGCATCAGCCTTCCTTTCTCCATTGGAGATTTCCCTGCTTCCTCATGCAGCCGAGCTCTTCCCATACATGCAGGCAGTACGCTTCCTCTGGGATTACCTCAACGGCGACCACTACTGGAAGTGCAAGTATCCTGAGCACAACCTCGTAAGAGCCCAGAACCAATGGCATCTTTTCCTCAAGGCGAAGGAACACGAGGCAGAGATGAAGGCATTCATCGAAAAACTCTCAAAATAATCTACAAATAAGACAATGAGTAATATTTATAAGAAATTATCTGTTGGCAACCTGATGGCAATGGCAGTAACCTTGCCTATGGTTGCCAACACAACCAACACAGCATCATCTCCCCTGCTTCCGTCCGCTCCCGATGCCCAGAAGGCAGTCCAGGCCGCAAAGGCTGGAGATGTCCAGATTCTCAGAATCAATCCTACGCTGGTGGAGATTGTCTTCGCCAACCAGCAACGTGTCGCCGTAGATTTCTACGGCGAAAGTGTTTTCCGTATCTTCGAAGACCACAACGATGGCGTGATGAGAGCACCCGAGGCAAAGCCTGAGGCGAGCATCCTGGTGGATAATCCACGCACTGCCCTGAATCATAAACAGGTGAAGGTGGAGGAGAACGACAACTCCATCATCCTTTCTACCACCAAGGCACAGGTCATCTTCGACAAGGCTACCCAGCTCTTCAGAATCATCAACCTCGAAAACGGAAAGACCGTGGCAGAGCAGAGCGCTCCGGCACAGTTTACCCCCGAAAAGGTAACCCTCAGCCTGCGCGAACAGCCGGATGAGTATTTCTTCGGTGGCGGCGTACAGAACGGAAGATTCTCTCACAAGGGTGAGAAAATCGAAATCGTCAACACCAACAACTGGGTAGATGGCGGAGTGGCTTCCCCTGCCCCATTCTATTGGTCAACCGCTGGCTACGGCTTCATGTGGTACACCTTCAAGCCAGGTCTCTACGACTTCGGTTCTACCCAAAACGGAAAGGTAGAACTCTCTCACGAATCCAGGAACTTAGACGTTTTCTTCATGGTGGGCAAAAAGCCTACCGATCTGCTCGATGGCTATTACCAGCTCACCGGCAACCCTGTACTCCTCCCTAAGTTCGGCTTCTACGAGGGCCATCTCAATGCCTACAACCGCGACTACTGGAAGGAATCTGACAAGGGCCGAACCATGGTGTTCGAGGATGGAAAGGCGTATAAGGAGAGTGCCAGCGACAAGTCCGGAATCAAGGAATCACTGAATGGCGAGAAGAACAACTACCAGTTCTCGGCACGTGCGGCAATCGACCGATATGTGAAGCACGATATGCCGCTGGGATGGTTCCTGCCAAACGATGGATACGGAGCCGGATATGGTCAGGAGACTACCCTGGACGGCAACATCCAGAACCTGAAGGAATTCGGTGATTACGCCCGCAAGCACGGTGTGGAAATCGGACTCTGGACCCAGTCTGACCTGCATCCGAAAGACAGCATTGAGGCGCTCCTGCAGCGCGACATCGTGAAGGAGGTGGGAACAGCTGGCGTAAGAGTGCTCAAGACCGATGTGGCTTGGGTAGGCGACGGCTATTCCTTCGGATTGAACGGTGTGGCTGACGTGGCTCAGATCATGCCTTACTATGGCGGGAATGCCCGTCCGTTCATCATCTCGCTCGATGGATGGGCTGGTACACAGCGATATGCATCCGTCTGGTCGGGCGACCAGACGGGCGGCGACTGGGAGTACATCCGCTTCCACATCCCTACCTTCATCGGAGCCGGACTTTCGGGTATCTCCAACATCACATGCGACAACGACGGTATCTTCGGCGGAAAGAATCCGATCGTCAACATGCGAGAATTCGAATGGAAGGCCTTCACCGCAATGGGTCTGAACATGGATGGCTGGGGCAGCAATGCCAAGTATCCTCATATCCTGGGCGAACCGGTAACATCCGTCAACCGCTGGTATCTGAAGCTCAAGTCAGAGCTGATGCCATACATCTACACAGCTGCCCACGAGGCTGTAACCGGCAAGCCGCTGGTAAGAGCGATGTTCCTCGACGATGCCAATCCTTATACCCTGGGCAAGGCAACGCAGTATCAGTTTATGTGCGGTCCATCCTTCCTCGTGGCTCC
>ULSN01053694.1_pt1 | contig 15439 bp, 17 predicted proteins | sample 1956771 | NCBI WGS metagenome assembly ULSN01 (sample SAMEA4835709, study PRJEB28245) | human gut metagenome | biome: gut microbiome; material: fecal sample | place: Denmark | collected 2008
CAAAACCTTTATCCCCAGTTCGATTCTGGGTGTCGCCTCCATTTTTATTTCTTAAAAGGTGTTAAGTAGTTATGTCTGCCGCGGTGGCGGAACTGGCAGACGCAAGGGACTTAAAATCCCTCGGGTAGTGATACCCGTACCGGTTCGATTCCGGTCCGCGGCACCAACATAAATTTTGTGTTTATGTTGGAACAATATATAGAATGAAAATGCTGATTGAACTTGCAGAAGTCAATCAGTTTTTTTGTGTTTAAAAAGCAGGAGCTGTTGTACAATTTGTGTGGCAGCTTCTGCTTTGCTTTACAAACATTAGTAAAAATAAAATCCCGTCATCGCGGGCAAAAGATGGCCTGACCTATGACGGGATTAGTGGAAAAATAGATAATTCCTCTGCGTTCAGTATAATCTATATGTTAGCTAAAGTCAAAATAATTATATGGATGAAAATACAGTTAGGCTTAGAGCAGATAATGATAGATATTATACTAAAGTATGTGTTATGCTGCAGCTTAAAAAGTGGAGAAATGGGAAACTTTAAATGCAGGATAAAAATTTTCAATGACGAAATATTTACAAATATAGCATTTTAGAAATACAAAAAAGAGCCGTTGGTTGTAATTTACTAACCCCAGATAGACAAATTCTGACATAGCTTGGAAGTATAATTTAATTGTAGGTTGAAAGAAAAAATCGCTTATTATGGCAAGTGTAATTGTTGAGGTGAAGAAAATGGAATTCATGATTAGTGATGATGTAGGATTGTGCTGTTATGGTAGCGGAAGTGGTTATCACGAAGGATTAAATGGCGAAGATAGTAATTGCAAATGGTGTGTTGATGGATATGCAGCTGGGGCATTTGTTAGTTTTGAAAGTGCAAGGCGTGTAAGTGAAGATGAGGCAGTAAAGTACATTGTGGATGTGTTTGAAATGTCTAAAGAAGAGGCTGTTGAAAAACTGAATGAAAAAGGAGTGGATAAAGAGGAATCAATTAAGTATTTAGGTAAAACTTTTGGTGACAATCCTAGAAGAGCAAAGCAGATATTAGGCTTTTTGCAAAGCAAGACAATATCTAAAAAGCCTGAATGGTAATAAAGGCTTACTCAGGATAACTGCGTTGGAGAGTAATGGAGGCGTATGAAAATGAATAGTAATGCAAAAAAGATTGGTTTAGGTATAGTGATAGCCATTTTGTGTGCTATTGCTTTTTACTTCTTGTATTGGATTAAGACACCAGCTTATTCGTTGAATATCATCAGAGAGTCTGTAGAGAAGCATGACGTTGCTACATTTGAAAAGCATGTAGATATGGATACTCTTTATACAAAAGCTTTTGATGATGGTATCGTGGCTGTAGATAAGATTCAAGGAGATGGAACCTTGTCAAATCCTTTGGCGGTAGGCTTCTTGCAGATGCTGAAACCGCCTGTAGTTGCTGCTTTGAAAAATGAAACTATTGAATATGTTAAGGGTGAAAAGGAAAATAAAGCGCAGAGCAATAATAAGGCAGATGATTTTGCCCAAGGTATGAAAAGCAAATCTGGCGTTGACAATTCGAAGCTGAAGGACATTACCGTTGTTAGCAAGGAAAATAACGAGGCGATAGTCGCTTTAACGCTCTATAACCAAAAAATTGATAAGAACTTTGATCTTAAGGTAAAAATGACTAATTTGGATGATGGAACTTGGAAACTCAAGGAGATTACTAACTTAGTCGAGTTTTTGGTGGAAATCGATAAGGCAGAAAAGGAAAAATTAGCTGAACTCAATAAAAATATTGTGGCAGAATTAAAGATGGCTGTCCCTGTAACTGCTGCTAATGTAAAATTAAACAGTGACGGTAATCCTTTCTTTGCTTCTTATTGGCTGAACTATGGGATTGCGCTTCAGAATAACACTGATAAAAACATCACTGATGTTTACGTTCTTATTGACCTTGTTGGTAACAATAAGAAGGTTTTCAAGGAAACGCGTTTAAGATATAATCAAAATATTTTCACTGCCCATAGCAAGCTTTCCTTAAGCTATAAGGATAAACTCAATCAGTTTATAGATAAAGATATGGCATTGATTGAGAATATGAATGACAAGAAAATGGAGGTTCATGTTGTCGGGATCAAATATGCTGATGGTAAAGAGGTTAAGGTTTTAGAAGAACTTCCGGATGTAGTTAAAAAGTAATGGAGGTAAAATACATGGAAGATGTCAAGAATACCTGGGGTGGTAAACGCACTGGAGCAGGGCGCCCGGTAGGAACAACAAAGGAAGTCAGTGTTCAGCGTCCTCAGCACCAGCTGAGAGCGTTCCCCGATGAGTGGGAGATGATTCGCGAGTTTGCCAGATTGGTAAAGCATGTATCGAAAGAAGAGTGCCAGCAGGCTTTAAGTGATTTGGCTGAGGGAAAATACAAAAAATAAAAGCACTGAACTTGATTAATGTTGGCAAAAGTGCATAGAAGTTTACTGTTAAAATGTTATATAATGTATAATAGCGAAGGTGGGAGAAGAACATGAAAGATATCGTTCAAGCAATGGATGTACTCGCAGCGGGATTTCTTCTGTTTGCTATTTATAGCGGACTGCTTAGCACGCATACAGGTGGCAATCTTTTATTTGGCTATCTGGTTCTTCGCTTTATACTTAAAAACGCAATAAAATAACAACATAAGCCGTAAAGTCATGATGTATATCATTTCGTGATCTCGCGAAGATAATGTCTTACGTCTGTTTGTGCATGTTCAATGGATGTGAGAGCTTTTGTTATGGCGTGGCGTTTAAGGGTAAGAATATTGAGATTGTTACAAATTGATTCCAAAGAAAAGCAGGAGCTGCTGTACATAGGTACAGCGGCTCCTGCTTTGTCGTTTAATAGCTTATTTTTGAATCATATTGGTGATAGTGTTTATAGAAAGGTAGGGATAAAACACAAATCCCCTTTTAGAGCAAAATAGTTTCTAAGAACTTTACGGAAAAAGTTATACAAAACTATTGACAACGAGGCGGGGTATGCTTATAATATAAATGAAAGTTGTGACCAACTTTTTTTGCAAACGCTATGGAGGTGTTTTAATTGTTAAATAACGAATTTAGTAAAAAAGCAGAAAATCTGTCTAAGAAAATTGAAGAAGGCTTAAGAATTTTGCTGCCCGGTTATACTGCCTTGGATAAGGCTGCTATTACTTTGGTATTGTTTGCAGCAAGCAGCCTGCAAGCAGGTATCGTCACATATAGCGAAGCTATTGCATCTTTACCTGAAAATATAAAAGCTGATATTCGTAATTGTACGAAGGTAGACGTTGTTTGGGACGATGTAAAACAGCTTTTGGAAATGTATGAAACGGAAGACTTTTTACAAGTCTTGTTAAGCGTTTCCGATAATGACGCAAGAACAAATCCGTGTAACGTACCGGCAAGTTTAAATCAACTTGCTGAAAGGTTTTTGCGTATCAAATCCGAACCCGGCAAAGGATTGCAGTTGTATTCCGGTTCCGGTGATACATTAACCGGCCTTGTTTGCCGGCACAATAACCTTGCTGTTACAGGCTTGGAATTAAGTCGTGACGGAGTACTTATTTCTAAACTTAAAGCATTTGCACTTGGTGCTCAGATAGAAGTAATCAGACGCAGTCCTATTGATTACTGTCTTGCTGAGCGTGGAAAAGCTGATTACGATTTCGTTATCAGTACTCACCCTTTTGGCTTAAGGGTTAGAACGCTTAGCAATAAATTTCCTGAACTCAGTGATATTTATCCGTTCTTGCGAAGCGGTACAGCAGCGGATTGGGTTTGTGGCTTGCTGGCTCTGGACAATATTGCACCGGACGGTAAAGTTGTGGCGTTTTTTTCTGAAGGCTGCATGTTTACCAATCAGGATCGTGAGGTTAGAAAGTATTTAGTACATAATGGTTTGGTAGAGGCTGTAATAGCTCTTCCGGCCAAAATGTATTCCTATATGAGCATAAAACCTGTAATGGTAGTGCTGAGCAGGGGCAATAAAGAAGTAAAGATGGTCGATGCTTCTGATATGTTTACCCCCGGAAGACGTCAAAATGAGTTTTCTGAAGAAAACATTGAGGCGATTATTGACGCTTATAATCATCCCGGTGAAAAAAGCGTATGCGTTACCGTGGATGATCTCAGCAAAAGCGACTATACTTTGCTGCCTACACGTTTTCTGGCTGTGCCGGAAGATACAATTAAAAACGGAAAACCTTTGGAAGAACTTGTACGATTCGGAAGAAGTGTTGCAATAACTGCTTCTGCATTAGATAAGTTATCTGTTGATGAAAACGATGCTTCAACGAATTATTATTTGCGCCTTTCGGAAGTGCATGATGGCATGGTAGACAATTGTTTACCTAAAATCAGTTGCATTGATAAAAAATACGAGAAATATCTGTTGGAGGACAACGATATTATTTTGTCGCGCAATGGTTCGCCGTTTAAAGTGGCATTGTTTAACGAACAAGCCGGGACTAAGGTTTTACCTGTCGGTAACCTGCTTATTCTTCGTGCCGATACGAGTAAAATTAACCCGATTTATCTTAAAGCGTACCTTGAAAGTGAACAAGGCATAGCCGGTTTGAGCGCATTGCTTACCGGAGTTGCAATGCAAGTTATCAGTTTGGAACGTCTGAAAAAGATGCTTGTACCTGTTCCTGATATGGAAGAACAAAATGAAATAGCGGAAAAATATCTTAGCATTGTTGACGAATTGAAAATTTTGAATTTAAAAATCATGAATGCTAAGGACAGACTGCGCCATGTAATTGACAACGGAAAGGCTGGTGAGTGAACGTGTTAAATGAAATGCAGATGTACGAACTCTCTGAAGTTTTAATGAAGGAGTTTGCCGAGGGTGCTTTGGAAAAAGCAATTTCTTCTCTTAACAGAGCAGGAAAACTTGCCGATTGGTTGGAAATGATGGGGTTGAGCCAACTCTTAGGAGGAGATATTTTTTATAATCCTAAAATCTATGGTAAAATATTAGTATTGGGAGATTCCCGTACTAATAAGCGCCATCTTACCGGAGTTGCGAAAAGCATGGGCTTTTCCGGTGACAGGTTTGAGTTCTTCCTTGACTATGATGGCAGCCAAAAATATAACTATTCTAAATTGCGATATTCAGATAAATATGCTGCTGTTATCGTAGGACCTATTCCGCATAGCACTGTCAATAAAGGTAATTATAGTAGTGCTATAGTTGCAATGGAAACTGAACAAGGTTATCCGCCGGTAGTTCGTGTTGAAAAGATAACTAACAACAGTTTCAGATCAGCAATGGACGAGCTGCAGCAAAAGAATCTTGTTGCTGCTTGAGGAAAGCTTTAGGAGGTTTAAAAATGCCTGCAAGAAAAGGGTTTACCCGTTTTAACGAGGATACCAGAGTAAAAATTCCGGCTACACTGCACTTTTTGCGTATTGGGTATCAGTACCAGTCGTTGAAAGATGCTGATATTGATTTTAATACGAAAATTTTTGTCAATCGCTTTAAAACTGCTATTGAAAAAATCAACGGCAAGTCATTTTGTGATTTAGAGATTAAACAGCTGCTTGACGCTATTCACGATATTATCCGTAGTAATGATATGGGGAAGGCGTTTTATCGTTGGCTGGTTGATCCTAATGACAAGGTAAAATTGATTGACCTTGATAATTGGGAGAACAATGATTTTGCAGTCGTAGATGAGCTGCCTTTTACAATATCAGAGGATTCGGAGGTTGGTTCTTTCCGTCCTGATATAAATATTCTCATCAATGGTATGCCTTTGGCGTTTCTTGAAGTGAAAAAACCTAATAACGAAGGCGGTATACAGGAAGAGTTCAAGCGCATGGTTGGTAAGCGTTTGCAGAATGCGGAATACACAAAGTTCTTCAATCTCATTCAGCTTGTTACTTTCAGCAATAATATGGAATATGAAGAGGCTGATGATGCTGAGGATGTTAAGGCAGGCTCGTTCTATTCTACGCCTAATGGCCAAAGCACCAGCTTTTCTTTCTTCCGTGAGGATAGTCAGGCGTATCATTTGAACTATCCCTATAAAGAGATTGATGACGATACTATTCGCTATGTGATTAAGGATTGTGGCTACAATCCTGCAGAGGCTGATACTCCGGAGTTTCAGGAAAATTATAAAACAACTACTCCCTGTAATTCCTTTATTACATCTTTTTTTGACAAAGAGCGTGTTATTTATATGCTTAAGTTTGGTATCGCTTATATCGATGACAAGGTACCACAGAAGCATATTATGCGCTATCCGCAATTTTTTGCGACCAGAAAAATTATTGAGCGTATCGACAAGGGCGGGCATTCCGGCATTATCTGGCATACGCAAGGCAGCGGCAAGACTGCTTTGGCTGCCTTTGCAACACATGTGCTGAAGGATTATTTCGCCAAGAAGAATATAAATCCAAGGTTTTTCTTTGTTGTTGACCGTCTTGATCTTTTGACCCAGTCTTCTAATGAATTTACGAAGCGCGGTCTTGATGTTATAAACTGTGAGAGCAGAGCGCAGTTTACCGCAGAGCTGCAAAAGCCGCTTTCTACCGCTACGAAGGCAGATGCACTAGGTGAAATCTGCGTAGTGAATATCCAAAAGTTTGAAAGCGATATTCCGCAGGCTAAAAATGAATATGGCGCTAATGTACAGCGTGTATTCTTTATTGACGAAGCACACCGCTCTTATGCTTCTACAGGTGAATTCTTTAAGAATCTTATGACCTGCGATACGGACGCTATTTATATTGCGCTTACCGGTACACCTCTTTTGACGAAGAAGGAACGCTCTAACCTTAAGTTCGGCGATTACATTCATAAGTATTTTTATGATAAGTCAATTGCTGATGGTTATACGCTGCGGATTAAGAAGGAAAATATTGATACTGTTGCAAAGAAAGAAATCAAGCAGAACCTTTGCATTGAAGATGGGAAGCTGGATGATAAGGATGTTTACGAGTCTGAAAGCTATATCAGATGCCTTTGCCCGTTCATCGAGCGTGATTTTAAGCATTTCCGCTTAGAAAATCTTGATGATACGATAGGCGGTATGGTAGTATGCCGCAGCAATTTGCAGGCCAAGAAGGTTCAGGAATGGTTTGAAAAAAATTCCAAGCTGAGTACAGGTCTGGTTATTTCGGATTATGGCGACCCGGCACAGCGCGAAAAGAACAAAACTTACCAGACTGATTTCCGTGAGTCTTATGTACCGGATATGCTGATTGTTAATTTTATGCTTACGACCGGTTATGATGTCAGCAGGCTGAAGAAGATGTATCTGCTGCGCGGGCCTCATGCACAATCGCTGCTGCAGACTATTTCGCGTGTAAACCGTCCTTATAAGTCGCCCAAAGGCAAGGTTTACCGCTATGGTTATATTGTCGATTTCATTGATATCGAGCAGGAGTATGAAAGTACTATCAATGCTTATATCAAAGAGCTGGAAAAGGACATGGAAGGTGACGAAGATGGCAGCCTTGCAGGTCTGGTAGTTGACAAAGAGGATATCAAGCGTAAGTATGATGGTTATATCAGCGAGCTGGATGATATGATGCTTGATTTGGATAATCTTGCAAGATTCGCGAAGATGATTACCATGTTCAATAAAGACACTTTGCTGAAGGTTCGGCGTCTGCTTAATGGTATTAAGGAATGCCGTACAGAATTTGTTCTGTCTAAGGCTGATGAATATATCAAGCTCATTGATTCAGATAAGCTGAAGAAGCAGGCAAGGACTGTTCAGGAAAGAATTGATTTCTTAAATCTGTCTACTAATACTGTGGCCATGATGGATCTTATAAGTGATAAGCGCATTGTGGAGATTATCTACGAGTTTATCAAGACCAGGATTGAAGTTCTTGACCTCAGTAAGTTTGCCCCCGGTTCCCCTGCGGGAGAAGAATTTAAGGAGCATGTTGTTAAAATCCAGCAAGAGATTAAACGGAACAAGGATAAGCAGGATATCAAGATGGTTGAGCTTGACCAGCTGCTGCAGAAAATATTTGAAAAGCTTAGTATTGGTGACATCGATGATATTGATGGTATCAATGAAAAGCTGAAGGAAGCGTTGGCAAAAGCAAAGGCTATCAATGATGAGAATGACCGTCTGGCAGCTCTTTATGGCGAGCATTTTGCTTTCGCAAAGGCCTACAAAGATGCCTCTGTTGATTACGACGTTGATAAGTCTGATGTCGAGAAGTTTTTGTGTATTGTCTATGATAACCTGAAGGACGTGCTGGATACGGATTCTATCGTTATTCAGGGAAGACAGAACTTTATCGATTCGATTAAGAAAGATGTTACCAAGATACTCCTCAAAGAGAAGCTTTATACTAAGGTTAAAGGCTTCTATGACGAGCTTTTAGGAGCGTTGTATACGGATATACAGCTCTACAGATAAGAAGGGATGATTGTTTAATGGCTGAAATTTACGAGTTGGAAATTCTGATTAAAAAGATGATAGATGACCTGAAGGGCTTGTGCCAGACTAATGGTCTTGCGAATACTGCAAGTGAGGAGGAAATTATTACTTCGGTTTTTCTTTACAAGTTCCTAAACGATAAATTTATTTATCATCTGCAAGAGTTCTCCGAAGATACTGCATTGAGGATTGAAGATATTCTGAAGAATGAAAACTCCGAAATGGATGCCTTCTATGATAGCTATCCGCAGGATGTTGCATTTACTTATGACCAGACTATCGAAGCATTGGTAAAGAAAACTGCCAGCAAGGATTTCCATATGCTTTTTGATGATGCGCTGGAGGCTATTGCCAAGAATCCTAAGAATGAAGTTTTTGCAGTTGAATCTGCTGATGGTACTAAGAAAAAGCTGTTTGACAGACTGACGGAAAAGGTTGAACCGTCCAAGCGCTATAATTTCGCAAGGAATATCTTTGGCATTATTGCGCAGGAGCATTTTGATTTTACCGGTGCTTTTCGCAATAACTTTGATTTTTACAGCACAATTTTCGAGTATTTGATTAAGGATTACAACGTAGCCAGCGGTGTTTACGCCGAGTACTTCACGCCGCAGGCAGTATCAAGTATTATTGCCAAGATTTTAGTGCATATGAGTCCTGTTGAAGATAAATTCTATGAGATTTACGATCCGAGCGCCGGTTCCGGCAGTTTGGTTCTTCACCTTGCCAATGAGCTTGGACACGGTTCCTTTGGTGAAAAGGCCATTGTTTATACGCAGGATATTTCTGCTAAATCCTCACGCTTTTTGCGTCTGAATATGATGCTTAATGGTTTGACGCGTTCTCTTGGCAATATTGTTGAAGGCGATACATTGGTGAAGCCTGCGCATTACAAGGTAGCGAATGATGCTTCTACCGGCAACAAGCTTTATGATTTTATTACCAGCAACCCGCCGTTCAAGATGGATTTTTCTTCTACCAGAGATAACATCGAAAACATTTGGGCGGACAGCGAAGAGCATGATGGCTTGCGTCGTTTCTTTGCGGGTGTACCTAAAATCCCGAACAAGAAAAAGGAATCTATGGCGATTTATCTTTGCTTTATTCAGCATATTTTGTGGTTCTTGAAGCCGGAAGGCAAGGCTGCGATTGTTGTGCCCACTGGCTTTATTACGGCTCAGAGCGGTATAGAAAAGAAGATTCGCGAGCAGCTTATCAAGAAGCATTGGCTGAAGGGCGTTGTTTCTATGCCTTCGAATATTTTTGCTAATACGGGCACGAACGTCAGCGTACTTTTCATTGATAAATCTAATCAGGAAGGCAAGATTCTGCTGATGGACGCTTCCAAGCTGGGCAAAAAGGTTAAGGACGGCAAGAACCAGCGTACTGTTTTGAGTAACGAAGAAATCAAGCAGATTGAGGATACCTTTATTGAGCAAAAAGAAGTTGAGGATTTCAGCGTTTCTGTTACCTATGAACAGGTGGCGGAAAAGAACTATTCCTTTTCTGCAGGCCAGTACTTTGATGTGAAGATTGAGTATGTGGAGCTGACGCAGGCAGAATTTTCGGAGAAGATGGCAGGATATAAGGCTAATCTGGCGCAGTATTTTGCTGATGGGAAGAAGCTGGAAGAAGAGATTATGAAGCAGGTTGAGGGGTTGAAGTATGAATAAAATTTTTAATGATTTTGCAAAAATTACAGATTGTCTTCATGCTACACCAATTTATTGTTCTCAAGGATATCCGATGGTAAGAGTAGAAAATGTTAATAATAGGTTTTTAAATTTGCAAAATTGTTTACAAGTTAGTGAAGAAACCTGTGATTTGCATAACAAGAATCATCGACCTCAAATGGGTGATATAATAATCACTAGAGTTGGTTCTTATGGGATGATTGCTTTGGTAAATACTGAAGAAAAATTTTGCTTAGGACAAAATATAGCTATTATATCACCTTTTGCAAACAGTCGATTTTTTTATTACTATCTTTTATCGCCTTATATTCAAAAAAATATATATGGTAATTCTGGTGGTTCTAGTTATAAAAGTTTGAGTTTAGAACAAATAAGGAATCTGCCTGTAAATATTGAGGGGTTAAAAATTGAAAGAATAGGGGATTTATTGTATTTAATTGATTCCAAAATCGAACTCAACAACAAAATCATCTCTGAACTTGAATCCATGGCGAAAATCCTGTATGACTACTGGTTTTTACAGTTTGATTTCCCTGACGAAAACGGCAAGCCCTACAAGTCCTCTGGTGGCAAGATGGTCTACAACGAGGAGCTTAAGAGGGAGATTCCTGAGGGGTGGGAAGTAAAATCACTTTCACAGGTTATTTTAAGTAGTAAAAATGGTGATTGGGGTAATGAAATCTCAAAAGCTGTTAATGATGTTCAAGTAAGATGTTTTAGAGGTGCTGATTTTTCTTCTATTGTCAGTGATTATAATCTGACTGCTCCTATTAGATTTATTTCTGAATCCCATAGGGATAGATTATTGATGGATGGTGATTTGGTAATTGAAATTTCTGGCGGTAGTCCTACTCAAGCAACAGGTCGTATAGGTTATATAAACCAATCTTTTTTGGATAGAAGCGATTGTGCTATGACATGTTCAAATTTTTGTAAAGCATTTGTTCCTTTGAGTAAAAATCATCAGTATTGGCTTTATCAAATTTGGAAATCATATTACGATAATGGTATAATGTTTAATTTTGAATCTAAGACTACTGGCATTAAAAATTTGATGTTCGACGATTTTTGTGAAAGTATAAAAGTGCCTGTTCCTTGTCTAGAGCTTTTACAGGATTATCAAAATAAAGTTAGTGCCTTTTATAATTTAATCCAACGTAGTTTAAACGAGAATAGCGACCTCGCTTCTCTTCGCGACTTCCTGCTCCCCATGCTGATGAACGGACAGGTAACTTTTAAAGACGCTGCTGAGGCGCATAATGATTAATTTGATTGGAGGTCTTGCATATGCCTAAAACGGAAATCTCTTTTGAAATTGTTGAACATATCGGTGTTCTGAGCACCGGTTCTAAAGGCTGGACTAAGGAGCTTAATCTTGTGTCCTGGAACGGACGCGAGCCTAAGTACGACCTTCGCGAATGGTCTCCGGAGCATGACAAGATGGGCAAGGGCGTGACGCTCAGCAAAGAAGAGTTGGAGGCACTGAAAGGTATTTTGGAGAAACTGTGAGTTAAATACGTGTTGTGCTATGAAAGCTTATGAAAAAAGCCGGCGGAAATTGGTTCCGTCGGCTTTTTGATATTGCATGCATATCACTGTGGTGATATACTTAAACTAAGGCAGAATGGAGGCGATGAAGATGGACAAAATAATTACGTTGTATCACGGTTCGGAGAATATCGTAGAGGTTCCGGCTTTTGGTAAAGGAAGACGTAATAATGATTTTGGGTTAGGCTTTTATTGCACGGAAAGTGAAGCTTTGGCGATGGAATGGGCTGTATCTGATTTGCATGATGGTTATGCCAATCGTTATACCTTAGATACAGAATACTTAAAAATACTCCATTTGAACAGTCCGCAATACACGATTCTGAATTGGATTACAGTTTTGGTTGAACATCGCTTATTTACGCTTAAGAATCCTGTTGCCAGACGAGCAAAGCAATATCTGATTGATAATTTTGCAGTTAATGTGAATGCATATGATATCATTACCGGTTATCGTGCAGATGATTCTTATTTTGATTATGCAGAAACATTTTTAAATAATGGTATATCTGTGGAGCAACTGGCGAGGGCAATGCGTTTGGGAAAACTTGGCGAGCAGATTGTTATTAAGTCGCAATATGCTTTTTCTAAGCTTCATTTTGAAGGTTATAACAATGCTGAAAAAGATAAATACTATGATAAGCGTTGCGATAGAAACAAAGAAGCTGATCGGATTTATGAGCAGATGTTGGAAGAAGAAAGCGATGGCTTATATATTCAAGACATTATGAGAGGACGGGTTGGTAATGACGATGCACGCATACCCAGAAACGTATGTAAGTAAAGCGCAGGATAGGCTCGGCGATGCTTTTGATTATGCCATCAACAGCTGCGATATAGCTGGCGAAGATTTTATGCATATGTTTGCCGGAAGTTCTGTCAGCAGGCGTATGGGGAAGGCGGATCCTAAATATATTCCGGGCAAAAGCGGTATAGAGATTGCGCTGGATGTTATCAAGGAGGCGACAGGTAAAGAGCTGCATATAGAGCCAAAGGTTAACTATGGCCGGTCGCCGGAATACTGGATGGGCTGGGCGCTGGCGTATTACCAATGGCGCTCGGACAGGCAGTATAAGGATATTTTTAAAGTAGTCAGCTATAAAGATTTGCAGAGAATGTATTATACGTTGCATGAGGCTGATGTTACTAAGTTTGCGGATATCATAGATAAGCTTATGCGAGAGCATTTTGCAGAAACGAACTTGAAACGCTTTCGTGGCTATACCGGTATGACGCAGTCGGAGCTTGCCCGCCGCTCCGGAGTCAGCTTACGCTCGATACAGATGTATGAACAGCGCCATAAAGATATTAATAAGGCGAGCGTGGAGACGGTTTGTAGGTTAGCGAAGGTTTTTGGCTGCGCTGTGGAGGATTTGCTGGAACACTAGCGTTTAGGTTGGGAGTTGCAATGAAAAAATATAAATGTCCTGTGTGCGGAAAGTATGAATTTAAGCAGGCAGATGATTTTGGCGTTTGTCATCATTGTATGTGGGAGAATGACGGGATTCAAAATCATAATCCCGATTATGCAGGCGGTGCTAATAAGATGAGCCTAAATGAAGCGCGCAAAGCGTATAAAGAGGGTAAGAAAGTATTGTAGTCGAGGTACGAGGAGTATCAACATGTTTAATTTTAGCAATTCTGTATTTAAATTAAGAAGTATTTCTGAGTCTGATGTAATAAAAGACATCAGAACCTTTATGTTACCCGGTGAGAATATCGTATCGGCCTTTCAATCTGGAAGAGATCAGGTTGTATTTACTGATAAAAGAATAATAGCTTTGGACGTAAAGGGAATTACCGGTTCTCGAAAAGAATTTTCTACACTGCCGTATTCCCAAATTGTCCATTTTACTGTACAGACGCCTGGCTTTTTAGAGTTTAACAATGATAGCGAGCTTGTTGTGGCATATCCTAACGGAGCGCTTATTCAATTCGAGTTTAGCGGCGGAAATGTTAATATCCTGGAAATCGCGCAAATAATCAGCAGATATGTTCTGTAATTTTACTATAAGCTGATGATGAGCGAATGAAAAGCATGAAAGAAACTATCGATACTAATAAAAAATTTGCAACGGATGAAGAAAAAGCTGCAAAGATGTTAGAGCTTTCTTCATAAGACAGAAATTCCCTGGCCTTACCTTGCGTAAAGTCAGGGAATTGTATTATATGCAGTTTTAATCGGAGCTGCTTCTCTTACTGAAATAGGGAAAGAATATATCGGTAGCTATGTGTAATATATGGTGTACAGAATGTATTACAAAAGAATAGAGTTCTTGATGATTTTTCTCTTGCTATCTATCTGCTTACTAGCTATAATTATAATTAGAAAGATAACTAGAAAGGAGTTGGTAAAATGCTAGAGAATAAGACTGTTGAATTCAAACGTCAGTATGTGGATGATATAAAATATGCTGTACTTGCTTTTGCTAATACGGATGGCGGCAAAATTTATATTGGCATTAATGATGACGGCAGCGTGCAAGGAGTGGAAAATCCTGATGCTGTTATGTTGCAGGCGATGAACATGATTCGGGATGCTATACATCCGGATGTTACTGTTGCTGTGGCTTGTGATGTAGAAAGCATGCAGGAAAAGAATGTAGTTGTTTTAACTGTCCAAAGAGGAACTGCCAGACCTTATTACTTAGCAAGCAAGGGGATTCGTCCTGCCGGTGTTTATGTACGTCAAGGTGCATCTTCTGTACCTGCTTCAGAAACAGCTATTTTGCAAATGATTAAGGAAACCAGTGGAGATAGTTACGAAGAATCTCGCTCTCTTAACCAGCAGCTTACCTTTGAGATTGCTGATGCTTATTTTGCCAATACCAATATTCCCTTTGGTGAAGCACAGAAGCGCTCTTTGCGTTTAATAAATGCAGATGGAACTTATTCCAATCTGGCGATGCTGCTTTCTGATCAATGCATTGCAAGTATTAAATTGGCTGTATTTGAAGGCAGTCACAAGACAGTGTTTCATGACCGTAGAGAATTACATGGCTCGCTTTTGCAGCAATTAGAGGATGCCTATGCTTACATTAATCAGTTTAATTATACGCGCGCAGAGTTCCCTGGCTTGCAGCGAGTTGAGAAACGTAATTATCCTCCGGAAGCTGTGCGTGAAGCTTTACTTAATTCAGTGATTCATCGCGATTATGGAATTGGCGGGCCCACGTTGATTAGCTTATTTGATGACCGTATCGAATTTGTAAATATTGGCGGTTTGGTTAAAGGGATGTCACTGGCAGATATTCAGCTGGGTGTATCTGTTTTGAGAAATAAGAATCTGGCGAATGTTTTTTACAGGTTGCATTTGGTTGAAGCATACGGTACAGGCTTGCTCAAGATTCACGAATGTTATGCGGATGAAATGGTTAAGCCTAAAATTGAAGTTACGGATAATGCCTTTAAGATTACATTGCCTAACGTTAATTTTGTTCCTGCGAAATCAATGCTGCCTTCTATGCAGCTTGCCGATGAACGGGAAGCTGATAAAAAGCAGCAGGAACGAGTGAATGTTGTTTTGGACTTGGCGCAGAAGCATTCGCAGATTACAAGAAACATGATAGAAAATGCTTTGCAGGTATCAACATCTACTGCACTGTTATTGATCAAAAAGATGGTGACTTTAGGTTTGCTGGCTAAAGATGGCAGCGGACGTAATTTAAGCTATCATTTGGTACGATGATAAAACCAAAACCGTCCTCATGTTGTTTTTACAGTGATATGTACCCAGTTTTCTGGACACCGCTAAAAATTTGAATAATTATATTTACATCAT
>ULSN01059156.1_pt1 | contig 15404 bp, 12 predicted proteins | sample 1956771 | NCBI WGS metagenome assembly ULSN01 (sample SAMEA4835709, study PRJEB28245) | human gut metagenome | biome: gut microbiome; material: fecal sample | place: Denmark | collected 2008
ATGCGTCTTAGCATAAAGTTCAAACAAGTTTGGTTTTCTGCTTTCGACTTTTACTACATTAAAATATATTGAAACCTTTTTTCTTGAGTTCATGCTATGAAAAATAAGACAGTTGCCGAAGAAACGTTCGGAAAACAGTATAAGTACAGCACTGCACGTGATTATTTGGGATTGACGCTGGGAGTCATTCTCTATGGTATTGGTTGGACAGTGTTCCTCCTTCCCAACGACATCACTACGGGCGGGGTGCCGGGCATTGCGTCCATCGTATATTTTGCCACAGGAATCCATGTGCAATATGTTTATTTTGCAATTAATTTTCTTCTGTTGATAGTGGCGTTGAAAGTGCTGGGTTTCCGCTTTTGTCTGAAAACCATCTATTCCGTGTTTGCCCTCACGTTATTTCTTTCCGTGCTGCAACATTTCACGGAAGGCATCGAATTGCTGAAAAATCAGCCGTTTATGGCTACCATTCTTGGCGGTTCGCTATGTGGCGCGGGCGTGGGCTTTGCTTTGTCGTCGAACGGCAGTATGGGCGGTACCGACATCATTGCTGCCATTGTCAACAAATACCGGGAAATCACGTTTGGAACCATCATTCTCATTTGTGACCTCATTATCATCACCAGCAGCTATTTTGTGCTGCTCGACTGGGAACGCGTGCTCTATGGGTACGTGACGTTGTGCGTGTGCAGCTATACCATTGATGTGGTGATAAACATGAAGCGCAGTTCCGTGCAGTTTATCATCATCTCTGCCAAATATCTCGAAATATCCAAACGCATCAACTATGAGCTGCATCGTGGAGTGACTATCATCGACGGTACGGGGGCCTATACCGGCGCAGACGTCAAAATGATGTTTGTGCTTACCAAACGCCGTGAATCACACACTGTGTTCCAAATGATTAAGGAAATCGATCCCAATGCTTTCGTGTCGCAAAGCGCCGTGATAGGCGTATATGGGAAAGGCTTCGACCATATAAAAGGATAGGTGGTGAAGCGATAGCGTGCGGATGTCCTCTTTGTGTTGAAAACCGTTTGCCTGATAGCCGTTAGAACAGCCCGCCTTGGGTGGCGTGCGGATTTCTGTTCAAATGGGAGTAGGCAAGGTGGGTAACTTCCCGTCCGCGGGGAGTGCGCTTGATGAAGCCTTCTTTAATGAGGAACGGCTCGTACACTTCTTCGACAGTTTCCGCATCTTCGCCGAGGGCGGTGGCAATAGTGGTCAGGCCGACCGGTCCTCCGTTGAACTTGTCGATGATGGTGGTCAGAATCTTGTTGTCGATTTCGTCAAGCCCGTAGCGGTCAATGTTGAGGGCTTCTAGGGCATAGCGGGCAATTTCGGTGTCAATCCGTCCGGAGCCTTTCACCTGTGCAAAGTCGCGTACGCGGCGGAGAAGGGCGTTTGCCACACGGGGCGTACCGCGGCTGCGCATGGCGATTTCTCCGGCTGCTTCGCTCGTGCATTCCACATTGAGCAGGCGTGCCGAGCGCAGAACGATGTTTCCGAGCACGGCATGGTCGTAATATTCAAGGTGGCAGTTGATGCCGAAGCGTGCGCGGAGCGGAGGTGTGAGCAGTCCGCTTCGGGTAGTGGCACCAATCAGCGTGAACGGCGACAGGCTGAGCTGAACGGAACGTGCTCCCGGGCCTTTGTCAATCATAATGTCGATACGGTAGTCCTCCATAGCCGAATAGAGGTACTCTTCCACTACCGGGTTGAGACGGTGGATTTCGTCGATGAAGAGCACGTCGTTTTCTTCCAGCGAAGTCAGCACGCCGGCAAGGTCGCCCGGCTTGTCGAGCACCGGTCCGGATGTGACTTTGAAACCCACGCCGAGTTCATTCGCCATGATGTTGCTGAGGGTGGTTTTTCCCAGTCCCGGAGGGCCGTAGAGGAGCGTGTGGTCGAGTGCTTCGCCACGCATCTTTGCTGCCTGCACGAAAATACGCAGGTTTTCGATTATTTTTTCCTGTCCGTTGAAGTCGTCGAATGTGAGCGGACGCAGGGCTCTTTCGAAGTCCCGGTCGCAGTCCAGTCGGCTGGCTCTTATGTCGAAATCTTCTGTCATCTGTATGCTTTTTTCTATGCCGTTGGAGTAAATGTAAAAATTGCCGGCAATGTCTGTCGGCAAAGTTACATTAAATATATGATATTTTCGATGGATTACCTGTGTTTGCTTTTCAACACCGTTTCCACTTTTCGGACAATGGCCTCGGGCGCTATGCCGTTAAGACACCGGTAGTCGCCGCGGTAGCACGGCTTGTTGCCGAAAACGGAACAGGGACGGCAGTCGAGGTCGAGCTGCACGGCATTGTCGGGCGACTGCTTCCAGCCGGTAAAGCCGCAGAATGGATGGGTAGCACCCCATACGGAAACGACCGGCACCTGTACCAGCGAAGCCAGATGCATGTTGGCGGAGTCCATCGACACCATGGAGTCCACGCAGCTCAATAGGGCAAGCTCTTTGGGGAAGCCGTGGCGTTTTTCCGCCATCGAGATTACGTTGTCGTGCTGTCCGGCCCATTCGCGGAGTTTCAGCTGTTCGTCGCCTCCGCCTCCGAACAGAAATATTTTTGTCGCAGGGCGTGCGGCAAGCGTTGCCACTACCTCAGCCATTTTTTCGGTCGGGTAGATTTTTCCTGCATGTTTGGCAAACGGGGCTATGGCTATCCAAGTCTCGCCATCTTTTTTCGGCGGAGTGATGTCGGCAAACTGTTGCTGGTCGACAGGCGTGGAGAATAGCGAAGTGAAAGCTTCGCCGAAATCAAATCCGGAACGGCGGAACACGTCGAAATAGCGGTCGCGCGACGAGCAAAGCTGATGGAGCTGCTTGTGGTGGCGGCGGGTCAGTTCGCGTTTCACGCCCCTTCCTTTGCGGATTCGCTTCACCGGTACGCCCCAAAGGCGGCAGTAGAGCGAGAGGATGTGGGTACGGATTACGCTGTGAAGATCCACAAATGCGTCGATGTCGTATTCGGCACGCAGTTCGCGGAACAGTTTCAGCAGTCCTTTCGGACCGTGGTATTTCACCTTTACGTCAACGCCGATAACCACCAGATTTTCCGGCGGATTGACAAACAGCGACGAGGCCACCTGCTGCGTTATCATCACGAAGCGCGTCTGCGGGAATGCCCGGCAGGCGGAATAGACCACCGGCACGGTCATTGCCACATCGCCCAGCGCGGAGAAGCGTGCTACCAGAACATTCCTGTATTTCGGATGCTTGTCCACGCTTCGTTTATTTTTTTCCGTAAAGAATTGGATTTGTGTCAGCGTCGTTGTACATTTTCATCTGACGGTAGACCTTCATGTATTTTCTTCCGGCAGCGATGTCGTCGAGCAGTTGGCCGATAGCGGTTGAAAGGTCAACCTGCTGTTCGAGAAGCACATTGAGTTTTGCCTGACATTTGGCAATGTGTTCCGGAGTGGCGTCGGTGCGTTCCACTTCCTGTTGCATGTGGTAGATTTTCAGCGCGAGGATGGAAAGACGGTCGATGGCCCATGCCGGACTTTCCGTGTTGATGGTTGCGTCGGCAGCCGGTTTCACGTCCTTATATTTTTCGCGGAAGTAAGTGTCTATATCCTCTACCAGATCCGTGCGGTCCTGATTCGACTTGTCGATGCGGCGTTTCAGAGCCAGTGCGTCCACCGGGTCGATGTTCGGGTCGCGGATAATGTCTTCCATGTGCCATTGCACGGCATCGATCCAGTTTTTGCGGAAAAGCACATCTTCTATAGTGCCCGGCTTGTACGGATTTTCCGGAGTAGCGTCGATGTTGTCAAACTTGTGATAGTGAACGGTTGTGTCACGGAAAATTTCCATGCATTTTGAAACGAATGTATTCATATTTACTGTTTTTGTTGTTTTCATTCTAAAGTTCCCGTCAATAGGGAGTAGTTGTTTAAGGATAGCGTCAAAATCGGAAACAAAGCCCGTCAGTGTTTCTTTTGAAGCCTATCTTTTACAAAGATATGAAATTTCTTTAGATTTCAAAATGACTGTCCCAAATTTCTCATTCCAGCCGTATGGGGCGGGAGTAGCGCAGGGGTTCGTCGCTGTATTCCATTCGGGTTGCAAGACGGTAGGTATCGTCATGGAGTTCAAGTACGACAAGGGCGCAGTTGACGGGCGATATCATTTGTTCAAACTGTTCTACCGTGAGGTGGAAGAAGCGCATCAGGAAAAGTCGGATGGTGAGTCCGTGGGTAATCATCACACAGTTGTCGGGATAGGATGTTTCCTCAAAATCGCGGTACAGGCTGCCCAGCAGGTCGTTGATGCGGTCGTAGACATCCGTTCCGGCTTCGCCTCCGGGAATACGGTAGTAGAAGATGCCGTAATCCCGGCGCTCCTTGCAGATACGGTCAAATTCCTCGGGCGAACGCAGGTAGCCCCATTCCTGTTCGCGCAGGCGCGGCTCTTCGCGGTAGTCGAACTTGTGGCGCTCGAGTGCTTTTGCCACTCCCTCGAATGTGGAGCGTGCCCGCCAGAAAGGCGACACATAGAAATAGGCGGTTTCCTCGCCAATCAGTTCGCGCAGGGCTTTGCCGGCTTCGAGGGCTTGAGTGCGGCCACGTTCGGTAAGTTCTATCGTATAGTCGGGTACCAGTCCGAACAGATAGCGGTCGACGTTGGCTTCCGACTCTCCATGGCGTATAAGTATGATTCTTTTAGGTTTCATTGTCAGGTTTTTCGTATTGTGTAGCAATGCAATAACAAAATTAGCAGAAAACATGAAATAAACAAAAATCCCACGACATTCTCTCTCGTTTTGGAAATTTAATGTAATTGTTACATTGCGACAATTCGAAAGTAAATTGCATGTTTTGCTTGCAAAGCGATAGTTCAGCGAGCCTTTTTCGGCAAGGCGTAAACAGAAACAGCAAATCTGCTTCGGATTACTCATCGGGATAATGCTATGTTACTGATTTTTATTTTGTTACATTAATAAAAATTTATATATTTGTGACCATAAACCATAAAATAAACAACTATGAAGAAATTTTACTTATTAATGATGTTTGCGCTATTGGGAATGGTGGCAAACGCACAGACTTTTCAAAAGGTAACAGATGTTGCTCAGTTGGCAGCCGGTGATAAGGTTGTTTTTGTGAATGAAGAAGCACAAAAAATAATGGCTGAGCAGAAGTCTAATAATCGAGGAGCTGCAGATGTTCAAATTAGTGGAGATCAAATTATTGAAATACCAGAAGGCGCTACTGTCTTTACTGTTGGAAAAGGTGTTACAAATGTAGATTGTTTTACTTTTTTTGATTCTGTAAAAAATGGATATTTGTATGCAGCGTCATCTTCGAGTAACTATTTGAAAACGCAAAGTAACTTAGATGAGAACGGCGAGTGGAAAATTGAAATATCTACGGAAACTACGGTTAAAGCACAAGGGAAAAATTCTCGAAACAGTATGAGATATAATCCTAATAATGGTTCTCCTCTATTTGCTTGCTATTCATCAGGACAGAAGCCAATTACACTTTATAAAGAAGCTGGTGAAGTTGATCCGAACCAAGTTGTAGCTCCGACATTCTCTTTGACTTCTGGAACATACGAAGGAACACAATCTTTGACAATGGATTGTGCAACTGAAGGTGCTACTATTTATTATACTGTAAATGGTGGTGACACTCAGACTTATACTGATGCTATCGAATTGACAGAAACAGAAGGTGAATATGCTTTCGTTGCATGGGCTGAAAAAGATGGTATGACAAAGAGTTCAGAAGTGACAGCCAACTATACAATTGTTGCTCCGCTCGTTGCTAACAGTATTGCTGAATTCCTTACTCTTGGTGCTGAAAACGCAGATCGTGAAATTACTTTGAACTGCGATTTGACAGTTACTTATCAAGGTGGTACTAAAGGTAATGTTAATCGCGATTTGTATGTACAAGATAAAGACGGTAAAGGCTTGCTTATCTTTAGCTTCGATAACCCTCAATTGAATAAAGGTGATGTTATTTCTGGCGTAAAAGGTAAATATGATCTATATGAAGGTGTACCTGAGTTAATTAATCCGGTTTTGGGTGAAGTTAAAGAAACTGTAGAAGTTGCACCTGTTTCTGTTGATGCTTCTCAATTGACTGTTGATAATGTGAATGATTATGTTGTCATCAACAATGTAGAACTTTCAGAAATTAATGGAGCAAACGCAACATTGAATGATGAAACTGCAACACTTGCTCTTTACAATAAATATAACGCTTGCACTTATCCGGAAGATTTGACTAAAAAATATTTTGTAACTGGTATTGTTTCTGTATTTAAAGGTAATGTGCAAATCTATGTTTTGGAAATTACAGATGATACAGAATCAAGTGTCAACGACGCTGTAGCAAATGAATTCAAGGTTGTTGCTGTTGCAAATGGCATTGAAGTGAATGTCGCTGAAGCAGGTTTGGTAAGCGTTTACAACGCAGCCGGTCAGTTGGTTGCTAATGTAAATGTAGCCGAAGGCGCAACAACAATCAACGTAGCTGCAGGTTTCTACATCGTAAAAGCCGGTAACAATGTTGCTAAAGTTCTTGTGAAATAATTTCATCTATTTACACATACATCAAAAAAGATTGCTCTCATTGCGGGAGCAATCTTTTTTGTATCTATGAATGTCTTTTGAAGGCGAATTATTTTTTGACAGAAGAACAAAAGAACAGAATTTGGTTTATTCAAAAATTAGTTGGTGCATCTTCAAGATTATGTTTTTTGTTCTTTTGTCCAAAAAGTCTAACCCCTAATCCTTTTTGTATACCGTCTTCTCTTCGGCGGCGATTTGTTCGGCGGGGTCGGCTATGTTGTATTCTTTTTCGCTGTAGGTGTGGAGCACCTGGCGGTTGAGAATCGAGAGCAGGCCTTCGAGTGTATCATGGCGTTTGTTCGGTTTCAACTGGCATTCCCAAATCTGTACTACCGACCAACCCATCAGCCGTAGCCGCATTTGGTTGGCTGTATCGCGGTTGCTATCGCGGTTGCGGTTCCGTTCAATTTTCCGTTCCCAAAATTCCACATTCGATTTCGGCAGCACATAGTAGCGGCAGCCTTCGTGGCCGTGCCAAAAACATCCGTTGATGAAAATCGCCGTCTTGAACCGCCGCAGCACGATGTCGGGTGTTCCTGGCAGGGTACGTACGTTCACGCGGTAGCGGAAACCGTGAGCAAAAAGAAATTTGCGCACCAGCATTTCCGGTCGGGTGTTTTTGCTGCGTATCCGCGACATGCACCTGTGCCGTTGTTCCGGTGTCAGCTTGTCGGTCATGGCTGTTCGGCAGTGGTTTGTTCCTTATCTCCCATAAAGCGGTCGATGACAAGCGCGATGGCGCCGTCGCCCGTTACGTTGCAGGCTGTTCCGAAACTGTCCATGGCAATATAGAGCGCTATCATCAGTGCCTGCGAAGCGCTGTCGAAGCCCAACATGGAATTCAGAATGCCCAGCGATGCCATGATGGCTCCTCCAGGTACGCCCGGAGCCGCCACCATCGTGATACCCAGCATGAATATAAAGCCGGCAAACAGGGAGAAGTCGTAAGGCATGCCCTGCATGATCATCAGCGCCAGAGCGCAGGCAACGATTTTCAGCGTGCTACCCGACAGATGGATGGTGGCGCAGAGAGGAATGACAAATCCGGCAATATGGTCGGAAACTCCGTTGAGGCGAGTCTGTTCCAGCGTGACCGGAATCGTGGCTGCCGACGATTGTGTGCCGAGCGCCGTAAAGTAGGCGGGGAGCATGCGCCACAGGAGTTTCAGCGGATTGCGGCCGACTAATATTCCTGCCACGCTGTATTGCAGCAGAAGCAGCAGAATATGAAGGCCGAAAATCACACCGATAATTTTTATGAACACAACCAGCACCGTGAACACCTGTCCCGAATAAGTCATGTTGAGGAAGATGCCGAAGATATAGATGGGCAACAGCGGCAGAACGACCGCCCCGATAGTGCGCATCACGATTTCCTTGAAGTCGTTCATCACGTCCTTCAGTGCCGTAGTGTAGAGGCGCGACAGTCCGATGCCGACGGTAAACGCCAGGAACAGGGCCGTCATCACGTTCATCAGCGGTGGGATGGCGATGGTGAAAAACGGTTCGACATTGTTGTTTTGGCTCACTTCCTCAAGCGGTACGCCTGTCGTAATCATGCCGGGAAACAGTGCGGCTCCGGTGAAATACGACAGAAATCCCGAGAACAGGGTTGCGCAATAGGCGACAAGCGTGGTGACGAGCAGCATTTTTCCTGCCGAACGGCCGATGTCGGCAATGGCAGGAACAACCAGTCCCACTATGATAAGCGGAATGATGAATCCGAGAAATTCGTTGAAAAGAGCGTTGAATGTGGCAAAGATTCTTACAGCCCAGTCGGGCATATATCTTCCAAACACGATGCCCAGCAGGATGGCAATCAGAATGCGCGGCAGCAGTCCGATGCGATGTTTTTTCAAAGATATAAGATTCCAGAAATTCATAAATATGGGAATTTTTTATGTATGGATGCAAAGTTACGTTTTCCCTTTAGTTCTGCAAGCGTTAACAGCTGTGAAAACTTGTCGCCCCAATTGTTTTTTTGCACATTTTTTGCCAAAATGTGTTGCACACATAAGACGCAAGTGTGTAATATATAGTAACTTATGTAATTTTTTTGCTCGAGTTGGCTATAATCTGCAAAATTATTTTCTAATTTTGCGAGAGTCCTTAAGAAAGGGATGTGTAAAACCATAAAAAAGAAACGCTATGAGTCATATTGAAGAAGTTGCAAATCGTCTCAAGGGTTTGCGCGACGCGTTGGGGCTGACGATTGCCGAAATGGCGTCAGCTTGCAGTGTGGACGAAGAACTATATGAAAAATTTGAATCAGCGGAAGCTGACATTCCTGTCAGCACGCTTCATCGCATAGCCCGCGTATTCGGAGTTGAAATTACGGCTTTGATGTTCGGCGAGGAACCGAAGATGAACAGCTATTTTGTCACACGTAAGGGTTGCGGTGTCAGCGTAGAGCGTCGCAACTGGTACAAGTATCAGTCGTTGGCGGCAGGATTTGCCAACCGTGCAATGGAGCCGTTCCTGGTTACTGTTGATCCGGATTCGGCCAACCGCCCCATAAACCTCAGTTCGCACGACGGCCAGGAGTTCAACTACATTGAGTCGGGCTGTATGGAGCTGCACGTTGGCGGTAATGTGATAGAGCTGCATGAGGGCGACACGATCATGTTCGACGCCCGCCGTCCTCACGGCATGCGTGCTCTGGGAGGTACTCCGCTCAAATTCATTGCCATCATTATTTGATGGGCGTTACGGCGACACACAGCCGTGTCGGAGCAGACAGCCGGCAGGATTCCGTTAGGAAACAGGGCCGGGAAACTCTTGAAAAATTTAAAGGAATAACAATAACAAAAGAAATAAAGATGTTAGAAAAATTTCTGCAAAAGGTAAATTTCGATTCTTACGAGGATTTTATGGCCAACTATAAAGTCAACGTTCCCGAAAATTTCAATTTCGGATATGACGTAGTCGACGAGTGGGCACGTACGAATCCTGATAAAAAAGCCCTTTTATGGACGAATGACAAAGGCGAGAAAATTCAGTTTACGTTTGCCGACATTAAGCGCGAGAGCGACAAAGCGGCTTCTTATTTTCTGTCGTTGGGAATCGGACATGGCGATATGGTGATGCTCATTTTGAAGCGTCGCTATCAGTTCTGGTTTGCCATCATCGCACTTCATAAGATTGGAGCCGTAACGATACCTGCTACCCACTTGCTGACGGAAAAAGATATTGTGTACCGCTGCAATGCCGCCGACATCAAGGCGATTGTGGCTGTGGGCGACAGCATCGTGGTGGACCACATCAAGGCCGCTCTGCCCAAATGTCCGACGTTGAAATATTGCATTTCTACAGGGCCGGAAATTCCGGAAGGATGGCTCGATTTCAACAAGGGCTGTGAAGAGGCTGCACCTTTTGTACGTCCGGAGCATGTAAATACGAACGACGATATGTCGCTGATGTATTTTACTTCGGGAACAACCGGACAACCGAAAATGGTGGCCCACGATTTCACTTATCCGTTGGGACATATCATCACCGGTTCATACTGGCACAACCTTCACGAAAACAGTCTTCACCTGACGCTGGCCGATACGGGCTGGGGTAAGGCCGTGTGGGGCAAGCTTTACGGACAATGGATTGCCGGTGCGAACGTGTTTGTCTACGACTTTGAAAAATTCAAGCCGGTGGATGTGCTTCACATGATTCACAACTATGGCATCACGTCGTTCTGCGCACCTCCTACCGTGTTCCGTTTCCTTATCCGCGAGGATTTGTCGAAATTCGATATCTCATCTTTGAAATACTGTACGATTGCCGGCGAGGCGCTCAACCCGAGCGTATACGACGAATGGCTGAAGCTTACGGGCATTAAGCTGATGGAAGGTTTCGGTCAGACGGAAACCACGCTTACCATCGCCACCTATCCTTGGTTAAATCCGAAACCGGGCTCAATGGGAAAGAAAGGTCCTGAATACGATATTGACCTGCTGACAAGCGACGGCCGCTGGGCGGAAGACGGCGAACAGGGAGAAATCGTGATACGTGTGCCGGAAGGACACCGTCCGTTGGGACTGTTCAAGGAATATTACCGTGACCCGGAACTGACGGCTCAAGCCTACAACAACGGCATCTATCATACGGGCGACGTGGCATGGCGCGACGAGGACGGCTATTTCTGGTTTATCGGCCGTAAGGACGACGTTATCAAGTCGTCGGGCTACCGTATCGGTCCGTTCGAAGTGGAAAGTGCGCTGATGACTCACCCGGCAGTAGTGGAATGTGCCATCACGGGTGTGCCCGACGAAATCCGCGGTCAGGTAGTGAAGGCCACCATCGTTTTGGCTCCGGCTTATAAGGACAAGGCTGGCGAGGAACTGATCAAGGAAATTCAGGACCACGTGAAACGTACTACCGCTCCTTATAAATATCCGCGTGTCGTTGAATTTGTCGACGAACTCCCGAAAACCATCAGCGGCAAAATCCGCCGTGTAGAAATCCGCGAAAAAGGAGCAAAGAAATAAAAGAAAGTATCTTTAAATTTTAAGGAAAAGTCCGTGCCGCTGTGAAAAGTCGGTACGGACTTTTCTGTTCTGTAGAGGGGAAATTTTGAAGTGTGTGTTATTTATATTATATTTGTAAACTCTCAAAACTATCTTAAAATTCTGAAATACAATGAAAAGTGACCAATTATTTAATGCCCTTGCCGGAGCTGTCGTGGCTATCGGCCTGACTGCGTGTGGAGCAAACGTCGTGAAAAAGCCTTACAATGAAGGTGTGAACGTGATTCCGGCTCCTGTCAGTCTGACTGTCGGAAAGGGAGAATTTTCTTTGAAGGGAAACACGAAAATTGGAGCAGTCGCTCCGGAAGCAAAAAAAGTAGCTGAATATTTTGTGGAAAAGATAGAGCGCTCGACTGGCTACGATCTTACGGTGGCAGACGAGGGCGACATCCGTCTGAACCTTGACCCGCAACTGGATATGAACAGCGAAGGCTATCGTCTGGAAGTGGGGAAAAACGGCGTGGAGGTAACGTCAAAGACTCCGCAGGGACTGTTTTACGGCATGCAGAGTTTCATGCAGCTCCTGCCGGCTGAAATCGAAAACGGCGAAAAGGTGGACGGTATTGAATGGTCGGTTCCTTATGTGAACATCACCGACGAGCCGCGTTTTGCATATCGCGGCATTCACTTCGACCCTTGCCGCCATTTTATGACGGTCGACGAGGTGAAGAAGCAGCTCGACGTGATGGCAATGTATAAAATCAACCGCATGCACTGGCACTTGACGGAAGACCAGGGCTGGAGAATAGAGATCAAGAAATATCCGAAACTGACGGAAATCGGTGGCAAGCGTATGGAGGGCGAAGGCTATGAATATGGCGGCTACTATACGCAGGAAGAAGTGAAGGATATAGTGGCGTATGCGGCCGAACGCTTCATTACGGTAGTGCCGGAAATCGAAATGCCGGGTCACGAAATGGCCGCTATTGCCGCCTATCCCGAATTGTCGTGCAAGGGCGAGCAGGGCGTTGTCCGCAGCATTTGGGGAATTGAGGATATCGTTTTGTGTCCGGGAAAGGAAAGCACGTTTGAGTTTTTTGAGAATGTGCTGAAGGAAGTGATGGAGCTTTTCCCGAGCGAATATATCCATATCGGCGGTGACGAATGTCCGAAAACAAGTTGGGCCGACTGTCCGCTCTGCCAGAAGCGCATTCGTGAAGAAAAATTGTTTGCCGACAAGAACCATTCGGCTGAAGAAAAGCTGCAAAGCTATTTCATTCAGCGCATCGAAAAGTTCCTGGCTCAATATGGCCGGAAGATTATCGGTTGGGATGAAATTCTGGAAGGCGGACTTGCTCCGACGGCTACCGTAATGTCGTGGCGAGGTGAAAAAGGCGGTATTGCATCGGCAATGATGAACCACAACGTGATTATGACGCCGGGCAAAAACGGTCTTTATCTCGATTTCTATCAGGGCGACAAGAAAATAGAGCCTGTTTCGATTGGCGGCTATACTTCATTGAAAAAGATTTATGACTACAATCCGACTCCCGACACGCTGGTAGCTATCGGTAAGGACCATTTTGTGATGGGTGTGCAGGCCAATGTGTGGAGCGAATATCTTTATACAAATGAAGTCCGCGAATATCAGACTTATCCGCGTGCGCTTGCCTTGGCCGAAGTGGCTTGGACTAAAACGGACCGCAAGGACTATGCCGATTTCGAACGCCGTATCAACAATGCCTATGTCCGTCTTGACGGCCACGGCATCAACTATCACATTCCTCTGCCCGAACAGCCGAACGGCTCTTGCAATACGGTAGCGTTTATGGATACGGTTTCTGTAGCGTTCAAAACTTCCCGTCCGGTGAAGATTGTCTATACGCTCGACGGTTCGGAACCGACGGCTACTTCTGCGGAATATACGGAACCGCTGGCATTTAGCGAAAACGGAACAATAAAAATTGCTTCTGTTTTGCCTTCCGGCAAAATGAGCCGAGTCCGCACTATCGGAGTGGTAAAACAGGAGGCTGCGCCCGCTGTGAAAGTCGACGGAGCAAAACCGGGACTGAACATGAATGTCACTTACGGTACGTATCTGAATGTTGATGAACTGAAGGCTTCAGGAAAGAAACCGGAAAAGACACAAGTCATAAAGGAAACGAAGGAAATGGTGAAGGTAGAACCGAGCAGTCAGTCGATGCGTGGCGTGAAGCAGTTTGCATCGGTTGCGGAAGGATATATCGAAATTCCTGAAACGGGAGTTTATTATATTTCTTCAGAACTGGAAGAAGTTTGGCTCGACGGCAAACTGCTGGTGAACAATCGTGGCGAAGTGAAGCGTCATTCACGCACCGACACGTCTGTTGCTTTGGAAAAAGGTCTGCATCCTGTGAAGCTGGTATTCTTGGGACATATCATTGGCGGCTGGCCTTCCAATTGGGGCGACGGCAGCCTGCGTCTGCGCAATGCCGGAGAGGAATCGTTCAAGAACGTAACCGGCGACATGCTTTTCTATAAATAAAGGTAAAGGGAGAGGGAAGGCATTTGTGCTTTCCCTCTGTTGTCTAAAAACAAAAACTGACGAAAGAATGAAAAATAATATGATGCCCTTGTCGCTGACTGCTTTTCTGCTTGCGGGAACAGCGGCTGGAATGGCGGCGAAAAAGCCCAATATAATATATATAATGTGCGACGATATGGGTTACGGCGACCTCGGTTGCTATGGACAACCCTATATTCAGACACCGAACATCGACCGGATGGCACAGGAGGGAATGCGTTTCACCCAGGCTTATGCCGGCAGTCCGGTAAGTGCCCCATCGCGTGCCGCTTTTATGACCGGTCAGCACAGCGGACACGGCGAAGTGCGCGGCAATAAAGAATATTGGAAGAATGTGCCGATGGTGATGTATGGCGAAAACAAGGATTATTCCGTTGTCGGTCAGCATCCATACGACCCCGACCATGTGATTTTGCCGGAGATTATGAAGGATAACGGCTATACGACCGGCATGTTCGGCAAATGGGCGGGCGGTTACGAAGGGTCGGCTTCTACGCCCGACAAACGTGGCATTGACGAGTTCTATGGATATATCTGCCAGTTTCAGGCACACCTGTATTATCCGAATTTCCTGAACCGCTACAGCAAGGCGGCAGGCGATACGGCTGTCGTGCGTGTGACAATGGAGGAAAACGTCCAGTATCCCATGTATGGCGACGGTTATGAAAAGCGTCCGCAATATTCTGCCGACATGATTCACCGCGAAGCCCTGAAATGGCTCGACTGTCAGAATGGCGACCGCCCGTTTTTCGGCATCTTTACCTATACTTTGCCGCATGCCGAGCTTTGCCAACCGCAGGATTCCATTGTAGAAGCCTATAAAAAGAAGTTTTTTGAGGACAAGACCTGGGGTGGTTCGAAGTGGTCGCGCTATAATCCTGTCGTGTATACCCATGCCCAGTTTGCGGCTATGATTACGCGGTTGGATGCTTATGTGGGCGAGATTCTGGCTCTGCTCAAGAAAAAAGGACTTGATGAAAACACGCTTGTCATTTTTACGAGCGATAACGGCCCTCACGAAGAAGGCGGTGCCGACCCTGAATTTTTCGGTCGCGACGGGAAGCTGCGCGGCTTGAAGCGTCAGTGTCTCGAAGGCGGTATCCGTGTTCCTTTCATTGTACGTTGGAGCGGAACGGTTGAGGCGGGAACGGTTTCCGACCATATTTGCGCTTTCTACGACATTATGCCGACGTTCTGCGAACTGATTGGAATAAAAAATTATGAGAAAAAATATTCCAACAAGAAAAAACAGCCCGACTATTTTGATGGAATTTCGTTTGCTCCGACATTGTTGGGAAAGGGAAAACAGGTGGAACATGATTTCCTATATTGGGAATTCGACGAAACCGACCAGATAGCCGTACGTCAGGGTGATTGGAAATTGCTCGTGAAAAAGGGTGTCCCTCATTTGTATAATTTGGCGACCGATCTTCATGAAGACGTTAATTTGGCTTCAAAATATCCGGAACGGGTAGAAAAAATGAAGGAAATTATCTTCCGTGAGCACACTCATAGTCCTTATTTCTCGGTGACACTTCCGGAAAAATAGTTCATCTTTTTTTGTGCAGACATCTCGCACTCTTTTTTCTCGGGAAGGAGTGCTGTGCGGGTTTCTGATAACAGGTAGGAAGAAATGATAATTTTTTTTGATTTGTAAATCGTTGAATTATATAATGTTGAATAAAAACTATGTTTTTTAGCATAATTTTTTAGCAAAAATATTTGGAGAGTAAGGGTAAAGTGTGTACCTTTGCACTCGCAAAACGAAAAACGGCGGTACCGCAG
>ULSN01044851.1_pt1 | contig 15369 bp, 11 predicted proteins | sample 1956771 | NCBI WGS metagenome assembly ULSN01 (sample SAMEA4835709, study PRJEB28245) | human gut metagenome | biome: gut microbiome; material: fecal sample | place: Denmark | collected 2008
ACTTACTCGAACAGTCTAAGGACTTGCATCCTTAAGAGTGCACCCATGCCGGGCGCACAAAGAAAAAACACTCCATTAAAAAAACATAAATGGGGTGTTTTTTCATCAAAAATTATTGTGCCTTTGACTTCTTATAAGATTTACGGAGTGTCATGAAAAGAGAGACGACTGCAATAACTAAAAACGCCAAGGAAATAGGGCTTGTAACAAAAACTGTTAAATCCCCATCACTAGCTTGAAGGGCTCTTCTTAAGTTAGTCTCAGCCATTCCACCTAAAATAAAGCCGATAATTAATGGCGTACTTGGAATATGCATCCGTTTAAACAGAACCCCCAATATTCCAAATCCCATGACACACCAAACGTCAAATATACGCGAATTATTAGTATACGCGCCAATTACACAGCAAACCATTACGATTGGAAGTAGAATATGCTTTGGAATATCCAAGAGTCTTACAAACACTTTGAGCCCAGCTCGCTCAAAAAGCAACATAACGAAGTTAGCAATTATAAGTGCAAAGAATATTCCATACACAATAGGGCCACTTTTTTCAAAAATTAATGGGCCAGGAGAAATGCCATGAATAGTCAATCCGCCTAAGAATACAGCTGTAGCCGTGTTTCCAGGAATACCCATCGTTAATAACGGAATCAAAGATCCCCCGATAACAGCATTATTGGAGGTCTCAGATGCGATTACACCATCAATAATCCCTGTACCATATTTTTCAGGATGTTTAGAGGAATTTTTCGATGCTGTATATGCAAGTATACTTGCCGTCGAACCGCCAATCCCAGGAAGAATGCCGATGCCAAGTCCAATTAATGCAGACTGTATCATGTTCCTAATTTGGTCCTTAAACTCTTTTAAGGTTATTCCAAACCCCTTTAGTGTATAGGTCTTTTTTCCTATTTCCTGGTCAATACCATCTCTTCCATATCCTGCCATAATAATATCAGTTACGGCGAAAATACCAATTAAAACGACAACAATGCTAAAGCCAGATAATAATTGGTACTGACCAAAAGCAAATCTAGTTACTCCATCCAGTGGCGCCATTCCGACCATTGAAATTGCAATACCTAACAAGCCAGAGAGTAAACCCTTCATAAGTGATTTACCAGACAAGCTAGCGATAATTGTCAGAGAAAAAACAGCAATTGAGAAATATTCTACAGGAGTGAATTCCAAAGTAACAGCAGCTAAATACGGAGACAGAAAAATGAGAGCAAAGATGCTAATCATGCCCCCGATAAATGAATACAAGATACCGACGCCCAAGGCTTTCCCAGCTTCACCGTGTTCAGCCATTGGCCCGCCATCAAAAACAGTTGCAATCGATGACGGCGTACCCGGTATTTTAAGTAATATTGCAGAAATCAATCCTCCAGAAATCCCTCCAAGATACAACCCGACAAGCAGAGAAATTCCATCTACCGTAGGAAGTCCAAAGGATAACGGCAAAAATAATACAATAGCCATCGTTGAAGATAACCCAGGGATTGATCCAAAAATAATGCCGATAATTACCCCAAACGTAATAAGAGCTAAACAAGTCGGAGTAAGAACTAGCGACAATCCTTCAAGTACCATGTCCTTACCTCCTTAAAAACTTAAAATGCCCTCTGGAAGTGGCATATCAATTGCATAAACAAATAATGCATAAATAACAATCGGGGTTATTACAGAAACCAGAGCGAACAACTTGTAATTTCGATTTTCTCTATTACTTAATATATAGATTTGAACGAACAGATACAGCATTGTGGAACATATAAAACCCAAAATGTCATATAATATTGTATACGCAACAATAGCTGCAATGGTGAATAACCCACCTTTTGAATCCTCAGGTTCCTTATCCTTGTTTTCACTCTCAATTATTGGTTTTTTTATTACAGCTACCAATTGAATAAGAGAAACTATGAGAATAGATACCCCCACAATTTTAGGAAAAAAACCGGAGCCCAAATCCTTCCCCATAAGGGGTTGGATCTGATTGGCTTCCATATACATTAATCCACCAAAGACAGCGAAAATGATAGAACAAATAATCTCTTTTAATTTTTCTCCCATAATCCTGTCCTTTCCATCTGCGATACCGACCTGTTGCCTAAGAAAACGTTACTTCTTAAAGTACTTTTTAAGCTCTTCAACAGTTTGTTTGTCATTCTTATTCATTTGTTCTGCGTTTCTGTAATAAGGAACAGCATAATACTTTTTAAGTTCTTCCTTGAAGCTCGGGTCCTTTGTGATTTCTTCAATAGCACTGCTCAGCTTATCTACAATAGCAGCATCAGTACCCTTCGGGAATTTTACTTCATAAATTTTAGAGCTTACAACATCATACCCTTGTTCTTTGAACGTAGGAATTTTTTCCATTCCAGGGTTTCTTTCAGGAGCGCAAACACCGTAAACAACAAAATCACCTTTTTCGATATAATCCTTAACGTTTAAATAATTCACAACCATTACATCTACTTGGTCTCCCATAAGTGCCGCCAATCTTTCAGCAGACCCAGTGCCTACATCCAATGCATTAAATTTAATTCCCATAGTCTCTTCCATACGAGAAAGAACATAATGCGTTGCGCTACCATAAGAAACGGAATACCTTACTTCACCAGGATGTGCTTTAGCATATGCGATTAATGCTTTTAAATCTTTCCAACCCTTTTCTTTTTTAGCAACAAGCACGTAGGTATCGTCACGTACAACAGTTGCTACGTTAGTAAAATTATCAGTATAGGAAAAATCCGCCACACCAGTAGCTTCTTGTACAAGAGAAGCACCTGAATGATTGAACAAAATATTATACCCATCTGGTTTAGCTGCCATAATAGTTTTAGCTGCGACAATGCCACTACCGCCGGTCATATTAACAACGACAAAATTCTGTTTAAATTTATCGCTAAGACGTTTAGACATCAATCTGCAATAAACATCAGTATCCCCACCCGCCTTATACGGCAATGTGACGGTTACAGCTTTAGTTGGCCACTTTACATCTTTGGAACTACTTCCAGCTCCGTCTTTTTTCGAACAACCTGCTAATAAGGTAGTTCCAAGAACAACGATACCTAATGCACCCAAAAATCGTTTCATTTTCATACCAAACTCCTCCTTCTTCCCTTCTCATTTAGTTTGCATGAAGTTAATAAGCCAACCCCCATAGAATAGGTGGCTATCATCAGTAAACTCAACAAATAACTCATTCTTTTTTAAATTTTCTGTATATTAATCTTACCTTTTTTAAAGATGTAAATCTAACACTGATTTATTGATATCTCCACAAAGAAAATGGGTTATTTGAAAATAAAAAGCATAGGAAAGGATTTCATAAAATAAAATCCTTTCCTATGCTTTTTATTCATTGGATAATTTACATCTAAATTATTTATTTTTATCAGTTCTTGAAGATACGACACTTGTCAAATCTATATTGTTTAATTCATCAAAATATTCTTCAAGTGTTTTCATAAAATAAGACAAATATTTAGTGATTATTTTATCACGTCTATGTACTAAATATAAATTATGAAATATTGGCTTATTTTGATATAAAAGAGGAAATACATTAACATCATTTCCTAGCTTATCCAGGTTCATTTTTAAGTTCATCTTTGTAATGATAGAGGCTGCTAACCCTGCGGAACAAATTGGTACTGTAATTCTTGTCAGCATTGAAGCTAAATAAACTTTAGGAGTATATCCTGCCTCAGTAAAGCATTTTGAAATTGTAAAGGCTAATTTGTTCTGATTTTTCATCACAAAGTACGGGAGTTTAGAAAAATCCCCAACTTTAGCCCCATTTTTACTTTTTAATTTTAATTTTTCAGCAACTGCTTCTCCATAAACTTTATTCAACAACTTTTCAGAAACGCAGAAATATAATTGATCAGCTAGAATATGCTTTGCTACTAAATTTCGCGGAATTTGTCCATCCATGACGCAGATTGCCAAATCTATTTCTCCTTCATCAAGCATTCTTTGCAGGTTGTTCGAAGTATCATTTGTAAGATCAAAATCAACATACGGGTAAGCCGAAGAAAACTTCGGTAAAATTTCCGGCAAACAGCCAGATGAGCGTAGAGTAGATGCACCTAAACTAATCGTGCCTATATTTTCTCCTTCGATTTCTTTCAAAATTTCCATCAATCGGCGCTGATCAAAAGAAACCGTTTTGGCAAAATCCAATACATGCTGTCCGGCTATAGTTAATTTTAACTTTGGTTTACGTTCAAATAGCTGGACACCTAGTTCTTTTTCCAGTCGGATAATCTGATTGCTTAAAGTCTGTTGAGAAATAAAAAGACGTGATGCAGTTTTTGTCATATTTAGGTCTTTCGTCAATTCTTTAAATGCATCTAATGTTTCAAAATTCACTTTAGCATCCCTCGCCTTCAAGTTAAGCAAGCACTTTTTGCGTTCAAAACATCATATATCATTTTATTATAATGCAAAATTTTACAAAATGATATGCATTTCCCCGTTGTGTATATGTCAACATTTTCTCGAAAGCCCCTTATAAGATTGTGTTGCAGCCTCATTATATGCGGAAAATGGAGCTTACGTTTCTTATGGCTGTACGGCTTTCCGTATACGCACCAATTCTCCCGTTTCTAATTCCTACATGTGGAACCATGGGAGATTTCTTCAGCGCGCTCCTCAAGGCTTTTCACAGCTCCGCGCTCTTCGGGGCTTCTACGGGCTTGAACTTGCTGAATAGCCGGCTTCCAGCTCTTCATTTTGCAGGCCGGCAAGGGCCTTGGCTATGACTAAGCAGCCTTCTTCCCCCCAGCGCCGACCTTGCTTTTTCATTCGGTAGGAATACCGTCTGTGGTTGCTCTCGCACGTCCCATAGCACCTCACCGATTTCTCTAGTCCCTCACGCATGGAGTGGGGCTTCAGCATGTCCCAATTTCTATTTAAGTAACCTCGAAGGCGGAAGACCTGGTGACGCTCTTCCTTGGTCTCTGCAAGGATTTCTGCTGCATTGAGGAGGAAGATCCAGCGGACCTTCTCCATCTTAATTTAGTCCTTAGACCCCTTTATTATTTTGATGACATCTGATGCAATCTTTTCCATGGGGGACATTCCTTTGTTTTGATATTCGTGCCGTTAACACTACCTTAACAATAGGAGGCTCTCCTTTATTTTGCAAGGATTATTTATACCCTACCGAGAAACATTTTACGCTTAGAGGGAGAATTTTGTAGAAGCATGGAATAAGAACGCTTCACTGTGCTTTGTGAAGCGTTCTTATTTCTTTATGTACTTTCTCGTTCGATAAGCTTCGATGTATAAACAACCCGTTCAACCGGGGCGTCTCCGCCACTGTTTGCCTCAATTTCTGCAAGCACAAGCTGGGCCGCCTTTTTTCCAATTTCCACTGCAGGCATTTCCATCGTAGTCATTGTTGTTTCAAGCATGCTCCCTAACTCATGACCTGTAAGACTAATGACACGTACATCTCCCGGCACTTTTTTCCTTGCCTCTTTGAGCGCACGAAGTGCTCCAATCCCCTGTGCATCCATAGCAGCAATAATGGCGTCTAGTTCTGGATGGATTTTGAGCATTTCCTTTGTAGATGTGTATCCGTAGTCCAGTTGATTTGAATATCGCTTCGCTTCCGCCGTAAATTCACGCATTCCAAGCTCCATCATAGCATCTCGATATCCTTGGAAGCGAAATTTATATGGAGAAAGCTTGAGCGACCCCGTAATAAGCCCAATATGACGACAACCTTTCTTATAGAGGAAATGGACTGCCTCATATCCACATTTATAATAATCAACAGTGACGCTATTAAGTGTATTGTCCTGGACACGGATAACTTGTGTAATGGCTAGTCGTGAACTATGGATATCACGGATAAGATTTTTATTTTTTCCTGTTCCAGCAATAATAATGCCATCTACAAGGCCATTGCGCAGACGATTGAGACTATCTCTTTCGGCAATGGGATTATCTTCAACACTGCACAAAAACGCGGAATACCCTGCTTCCCGAAGTGTTGCTTCAATGGATTGAGCAATCATGGAAAATACTGATAGATGCAGGTGAGGTACGACAATTCCGACCGAATGACGCTTACCTTGGCGGAGTCCTTTGGCTAGAAGATTAGGACGATATGAGAGCTTTTCTACTGCAGCCATAATACGCTTTTTCGTTTCGGCATGGACACAGGGGTTGTTATTAAGAGCCCGCGAAACAGTGCTCACATCACAGCAGGCAAGTTTTGCGACATCCCTTAAAGTTGGCATAAAGCCACCTCTTTTCTGAAAACGTTTGCATATTTACTATATATCATAAATTTTGAATTTTTACAACGGAATAATAAAGAAAAAGTTCTAAAATTGGCTTTAATACTTAAGATTCACCTAAAAATACTTTGCAATAAATTGCGGAAATATCAGAAAATATTGACGCTATTCTATTCTTCGTGGTATAAAAAAGCCATCGGAAATACAAACGATTGCATTAAATAGAGTGCAAAGAATTAAGGAGGATGTTACCATGAAAGAAAAACATTTCAAAACAATTTTCCCGGCGGTTGCTGTTCCTTTGAACAATGACTATACGATCAATGAACCAGAATTCCGCGCTTATCTGCGCTGGATTAAGACGTTCTATAACAAGGGAATTAAAGGCCTTGTCTGTAACGGTCATACGGGCGAAATTACAGGTCTTACCCGTGCTGAAAGGAAACGCGTCGTTGAAATCTGCTCCGAAGAATGTGGCGATATCATGACGATCATCTCCGGTGTGAACTGTGAAAACACGGCTGAAAGCATCGAAATGGCTAAGGAAGCTAAGGAAGCCGGTGCTGATGGCATCCTTCTTATGCCGCCTCATATGTGGCTTCGCTTCGGCATGCACAAGGATGCTCCGTTCGAATATGTCAAAGATGTTGCTGAAGGTGCTGATATCGACATCATCATCCACCTCTATCCTGCTACAAGCAAGGCTTTCTATCCGGTAGAAACCTTGATCAAAATGGTTAAAGAAATCCCCCATGTTAAGGCCATTAAAATGGGTACTCGTGTAACGGCCATCTATGAACATGATGTTCGCGAACTCCGCAAGGAATGCCCGGATGTATCCCTCATCACCTGCCACGATGAAACGCTTTGCGTCACTTGGTTCACGGGTATGGATGGTGCTTTAATAGGTTTTGCCGGCTGCGTACCTGAACTTATTACCGGTGCTTGGGAAGTCTTCTCCCATTCTGAAAAACACACTCTCAAGGAAGCTCAGGAATGGTCTGATCGCATCTACCCGATTTCCCAAGCTATCTATGGCGGCGGCCAGCCTTCCGGTGAAGCTCATGCCCGTTTGAAGGAAGCGCTGGTTCAAAGAGGCGTTTTCAAATCCGGCCTCATGAGAAAACCGGTTCTGCCGCTTGATCAGGAAGAAAAAGACTGGATTGCTATGGGCCTCAAGAAGAGCGGTCTTCCCAAAGTTGATATGACTCCGTACGAAAAATAATCGCCGCTGATGCCAGCGAAGTTTTACGGTGCACAGTGAGAAATGCTGTGCACCGTTTTTCATATTCGAAAAGGACGGATTATTATGTATATTGATAAACTTGGATTCGATCCTGATACGGTTCCCACACTCTCTTTCGGTGAACTTCTCAAACGAATTGGCCCAGGTATCATCTTAACCGGTGTTGTCATTGGTCCGGGAGCCATTACAACAGCGTCTATGCTAGGTGCCAACTATGGCTACCAAATGCTTTGGCTCTTCATCCCCATTTTCATCATGGGCATTACCTTTATGCTTTCCTGCTACCGTATCTGCATGTTGACAGGCATGCCCATCATACATGCAATTCGTCATTATTATGGAAAAGGTGCCGCTGCTTTTGTCGGGATCTGCCTTTTCTTTTCCTGTCTTTTTTTCACTTTTGGTAATATTTCAGGGAGTGGAGCCGGAATGAATCTCATTTTCGGCATTAACTGGAAAGTAGGCGCCCTCATTATGATTGCCATCCTCCTTCTTATGTATTTTTCAAAAAATACATATTCCAAGGTAGAAAAAGGGGTTCTTCTCTGCATTATGGGCATGATCATTGCCTTTTATGCAACCCTCATTGCTTCTGGTGGCCCAGCCGCAGGGCCCTTCTTTACGGGGATCACACATTGGCAATTTCCTCAAGGCAGTCTACTTCACTCACTCGCTTTCATCAGTACTCACGCCGCCATCACTGCCGGCGTTTACGGAACCTATTTGGGAGCAGAAAAGAAATGGAAGAAAGAAGACCTCTTTAACGGCACCATGTTTGCTGACGGCATTGCCCATGTCATTACAGTTATTCTCATTTCTGGAGCCATCGTTACGGTTGGTGCTATCGTCCTTCACCCGGCAGGCCTCAAAATCAAGGCACCGGCCCAGATGGCGGCCATGTTGAAACCGGTCCTTGGCACTTTTGCCAATCCAGTTATGGGGCTTGCCCTCCTGGGGGCTGCTTTTTCAAGCCTTCTTGGTAATACACAGCGCGGCGTCGTACTTCTCAATGCTGGGATGGATTGGTCCGTCGGTCTTGAGTCAAAACGTGTCCGTTGGACCTGTGTTGCTTGTATTCTCTTTGGTGTCATCGTTTGCTTTGCTTACAGTGGTTCTCCGACACAGCTGATTTTCCTAGCAAATCTTGCCACTTCCATTGGTACACCAACAGCGGTTTTTTTTGTAACCCTTCTTATGTGGCGAAAAGATATTAACGCTGGCATGAGAGCACCTCGTCTTCTTCAAGTCAGTATGACCGTATGCTACATATTTGCAACAGCAATTACCATTTTTGCTCTGGCAAACAAGCTGTTGAAATAATCTAATCCACTCGATTGTTAGAACACATTTGATAGGTTCTCAATAACTATGTTCCTGGGGAGGAAATACTCATGAACAAGAAACTCTTTATTGCAATGGCTGTAGCCCTAGGGGTAAGCGAAACTGCCTTTGCAGACAATCCTTTTTCTGATGTGCCAGCCGGCCACTGGGCTTATGCGGCTGTTGCTAAACTTGCTGCAGCAGGAATCGTAGATGGTTATCCCGATGGAAATTATAAAGGGATCCGTACCATGACTCGTTATGAAATGGCCCAAATTATTGCAAAGGCCCTTGCTAAAGGTACTATCGGTGCTGATGATAAATTGGTCGGTGAATTTGCTGATGAACTTGACAACCTTGGAGTATGCGTAGCAAAGCTTGAAAAAAACGCCGATAATGTTAAAATTACGGGTAATATCCGAATGAGTTACGCTAATACAACCGGAGGATTTGGCGGCGACAGCAAGTCACAACTTCGTTCCAGGCTCTTCTTTACAGGTGAAGTCAATGATAATTGGCACTATGTTGCCATGTTAGAAAACAATCAGTTTTTTGAAGGGAAGAATGAATCTGGAGACAGTGATACCGATTTTCAGAGAGCATTCCTCAAAGGCAATATTGGAGTTGTAAACATCTCTGCAGGTCGCCAGCATGCAGATTATGGGGATTCTGATATCTATTCTATGCGTGTTGACAGTGTTCGTGCTTCTGTTCCTTTTGGCGATGCTTACCTTAAGGCTGAATATGGAAAGATGGCAAATATTGGGGCCTACGGTTGGTCTGGAGCTGTCAAACAAGGGTCTTCCAAAGCTGTCGCTGACACGTTTGTTGAAACAGAATTGGGTGAAACATGGGGTAATTGGGACCTTGCTGCTGAGTTCATTAAAAATAATAATCAGCAGGTCATGGTAAACGGCGACAACACCATTTGGAACACCCGTGCCAACTACAAAGTTGGAAAGTTCAAGGTTGGCGCCATGTATCTCAAAGGGGATGACGATTCCCTCAAAAAAACTAAGTACCCCAATGCGGATGACGATGGCTATATCATCAACATGGGCTGGAATGGAGCAAAATCCTCCAAAGCAGGTTCTTGGGGCCTCTTTGCCAAATACTATAACCTTGGTGCACCAACCCAAATCAATCCGACCATGAACGGCGCCTGGAAGAAATTTGCCGGCGAAGGCTACAAAGGCTACCTCGTTGGCGGCAACCTGACCCTTGCCAAGAATATGGTGGCTCAGGTTGAATACTATGACCTTGAAGGCAAAGAAACGGAAAAACACGCGCGGACCCTTTGGTCTCAGCTCGTGGTCACGTTCTAACGATTCTCAAAAGCTGGAATTCCATTTACCAACACTGTATTGTATGTTCTCTCAATCTATTTTCTCCGCTTTAGAATGACCTCTGCGGCAATCTTGCTACAGAAATCTTTCTTTAAAAATGATCTAGAATCATCTTGGTTAATCCCTGTTATGACGTGACTATAGACAAGAGAAAAAGACTGGAGCGTTCCACCTAAATCGCCTTTTATTTTTGACTCGACGCACAAATCGCTCCGATTCAATGAAGTTATATGCCCCCATTGCTTAAGAAAAGATTCTTTTGAGAGCAATGGGGGCATGATGTTTCGTAAAAAGATCCCGTACCACAATCTCATTTTTAAGACGCCAAGATAAAATGGTGCCCTTGGGGGGGCACTTTTAGTTTTTTTCGGATGATAGAAGAACCCTTTTTCACCTACGGTTCCCATATCGGTCCATCTGTATTGTCAAACGCGTCGAACCTCCTAGCATCTGGGCTCATCTGGAGCCATATTCGAAAAAGGTAAATGGGAAAAAGACCGGACGCACGGCGCCAAACCGCCTCCCTTCGTTCGTGGGCGCCGAATTGATTTTTCGATAACACGGTCCTGCGACCGGCTATGGAGCAGGAGCTCCACACGCAGCGGTCTTGGCCCATCGAAAAATGTTCCTCGCTAGCCGCTCATGATGAGACGTCGCTGCCGCTCCTCATCCACCACCAAAAGGACTTGCCTGCTGCTGCGCAGCATCAAGTGGCTTTTGGTCCCCCGCCTTGGTAAGGCGGAACGGCTTTCGCCGTCTCTAAGACGAAAACACGAAGGGAAAAAGACCGGGCGGCTTGAGGCCAGTCTTTTAGCGACACAGCGTCGCAGCATCACGGCCTATATGTTGTCTTTTGCTTGACAGCTAGAGCCGAAAGACACGGTCCAAGTCCAGGTCTTCTTTCTTTTTTCATTAAGTTACTGCCTCACTAAAATACGGTCCCTATTCCGCGCACATTCTGGTCTTACACAGATTACAATCTTCTCATTTTCTTTCAACTTTATTTGTCACAATGCGATTTTACAGTCTTTTTAACCTGCATGTAAAGACGTTTGTATTTTCAAAATTTTCATTACAATTATGCTTGCGTGGCTCTTTCTTTTTGGGTATCATATAGGAAGAGAGCAATTTTTTCATTCATGGTTTTACATTTTTTATCACATTTTTTGAACTTCAATTTCATGGACCCAGTGTAACCAAGAAGGAGAGACGCACAATGAAGCAAACCAAGATGATGGATGGAAACACAGCGGCAGCCTATACATCCTATGCTTTTAGTGATGTAGCGGCCATCTACCCCATTACGCCGTCGTCCCCCATGGCAGAGGTGACGGATGAATGGGCTGCCTATGGCAAGAAAAACATGTTTGGCCGCCCTGTCGAACTCATGGAAATGCAGTCTGAAGGCGGTGCCGCCGGTACGGTTCACGGCAGCCTCCAGGCCGGAGCGCTCACAACGACCTACACGGCTTCCCAGGGGCTGCTCCTTATGATTCCCAATATGTTCAAGATTGCCGGCGAACTGCTCCCCGGCGTATTCCAAGTGGCAGCCCGTACGATTGCAACGAGCTCCCTCAATATCTTTGGTGACCACAGTGACGTCATGGCCTGCCGTCAGATGGGATTTGCCATGATGGCCTGCGCTGGTGTCCAGGAGGTCCTCGATCTTTCGGCCGTATGCCACCTGTCGGCTATCCGCGGCCGCGTTCCCTTCCTCAACTTCTTTGATGGGTTCCGTACGTCCCACGAAATCCAGAAGGTTGAGCTCCTTGATTATGATGATCTCAAAAAATTGGTGGACCAGGACGCCCTCGCTCGCTTCCGCCGGGAATCCATGAACCCCGATACACCAGTCATCCGCGGTACGGCCCAAAACCCGGACATCTACTTCCAGACCCGCGAGGCCGTGAATCAATTCTATGAAGCCCTACCGGAAGTGGTTGATGGCTACATGAAGGAAATCAGCAAACTCACAGGGCGCGACTATCAGCTTTTCAACTACACCGGTGCGCCTGATGCCGAACGGGTCATCATCCTCATGGGAAGCGGTGCCCAGACGGCTGAGGAAGTAGTGAAGATCCTTGCTGGTCAAGGCGAAAAAGTCGGTGTCCTCAATGTCCACCTTTATCGGCCGTTCTCCGTGAAACACTTCCTCTCCGCCCTTCCGGAAACGGTGAAAAAGATTGCCGTTTTGGACCGCACGAAGGAACCGGGCTCCGACGGGGAACCGCTCTATCTTGATGTGCGCAATGCCTTCTATGAAAGTGACCGCCGTCCTGTCATTGTAGGCGGACGCTATGGCATGGGCAGCAAGGAATTTTATCCCGGCGACGTTCTCGCTGTCTTTGACAACCTGAAACTTGATGCGCCAAAGAACCACTTTACGGTGGGCATCGTCGATGATGTGACCCACACGTCGCTTAAAAAGGAAAAATCCCTCGACATTACGCCCAAGGGTACGCGCAGCTGCCTTTTCTGGGGCCTTGGGAGCGACGGCACGGTCGGCGCCAACAAGAGTGCCATCAAAATCATTGGCGACAAGACGGACATGTATGCCCAGGGCTATTTTGCCTATGACTCCAAAAAATCCGGCGGCATCACCATTTCCCACCTGCGCTTTGGTCACGATCCCATCCATATGCCGTTCCTCATCAACTTCGCGGACTACATCGCCGTCCACAATCCGTCCTATGTCCGTCTCTACAATGTGCTAAATGGAATCAAGGAAGGCGGCACGTTCCTCCTCAACTGCGGCTGGAGCGGGGAAGAACTCGATACGCGTCTGCCCGGTCAGCTCAAACGCGTCATTGCTGAAAAGAAGGTCAACTTCTACACCATCGATGCCGTGAAGATTGCCCGCGAGATCGGTCTTGGCGGTCGCATCAACATGATCATGCAGGCAGCCTTCTTCAAACTGGCTGATATCATTCCCATCGACGACGCTGTCGCCTACCTCAAGGAATCCATTGAACATACCTACGGCAAGAAAGGCCAAGATGTGGTCGACATGAACGGCCGCGCTGTCGAAGCCGGCGTCAAGAATCTCGTCAAGGTCACGGTTCCTGAAGCCTGGAAGGACTGCACGGACGAAGAGCTCTATCCGAAGACAGGCAACGCCTTTGTCGATCAAATCATGATGCCCATGAACCAGCAGGAAGGCAATACCCTTTCCGTCGGGCAGCTCATGGATCAGGCCAACGGTACGTTCCCGTCAGGCACGACAAAATATGAAAAACGCGGCATTGCTGTCATGGTACCGGAATGGCAGATTGAACACTGCATCCAGTGCAACCAGTGCGCGTCCATCTGTCCGCACGCGGCCATCCGACCGGTACTCCTCACGAAGGAAGAAATGGAAAAATCCGACGTACCGGCGAAACCCGCCCTTGGTGCCAAGGACCTTTATTTCCGCATTGCTGTGTCGCCCATGGACTGCCAGGGCTGCCGCAACTGCATCGACGCCTGCCCGGCCAAGGAAAAGGCCCTCGTGGCCAAACCGCTTGATACGCAGCGCCATCTGGCTGACGCTTGGAACTACTTCATGGAAGACGTCACGCCAAAGAAAAACCCCATGAACAAATACACCTTAAAGGGCAGCCAGTTTGAAAAGCCGCTTCTTGAATTTTCCGGCGCCTGCGCCGGCTGCGGTGAAACGCCGTACGCCAAGCTCGTAACCCAGCTCTTTGGTGACCGCATGATGATTGCCAACGCTTCGGGCTGCTCCTCCATCTGGGGCGGTTCCGCACCGAGCATGCCGTACACGAAGAATGCCGCTGGCCATGGTCCGACTTGGGCCAATTCCCTTTTTGAAGACAACGCCGAATACGGACTTGGCATGCATCTGGGCACCCAGGCCTGCCGCAAGCAGATCACGGATATCATGACGGGGCTCATTGAAGAAGGCCAGATTTCCACGGAACTCAAAAATGCCATGGAAGACTGGATCTGCCACCGCGATGAAGGGGAAGGGAGCCGTGAACGGGCCGATCGCCTGACAGACCTCCTCGAGAAAGAAAAGGCCGGCAATGAAACGCTGGAGCACCTCTACGAAAATAAGATCTACTTTGTCAAACGTTCCCAGTGGGTCTTTGGCGGCGACGGCTGGGCTTATGATATCGGCTACGGCGGCGTAGACCATGTCCTTGCCATGAACCGCGATGTCAATATCCTCGTCTTTGATACGGAGGTCTACTCCAACACGGGCGGACAATCGAGCAAATCGACGCCGACGGCAGCGGTTGCCAAATTTGCCGCCAGCGGCAAACGGACAAAGAAGAAGGACCTGGGCATGATGGCCATGAGCTATGGCTACGTCTATGTGGCCCAGATCAACCTCGGCTATGACAAGAACCAGGCCATCAAAGCCATCAAGGAAGCCGAAGCCTATCCGGGACCGTCGCTAATCATCTGCTATGCACCGTGCATCAACCACGGCATCAAACGCGGTATGGATCATTCCTTCATGGAAGCCAAGGCGGCTGTGGAATGCGGCTACTGGATCAACTATCGATATAACCCGCAGCTCAAGGCTGAAGGCAAGAAGTCCTTCTTCCTTGACAGCAAGGCCCCGACAGGTGATTTTGAAGCCTTCCTCCGTGGAGAAGTCCGCTATGCCTCCCTCGAACACGAATTCCCCGATGTCGCAAAGGAACTCTTCAAAAAGACCAAGGAAGATGCCATGGCGCGGAGAGCCCTGTACGAACGGCTCGATGCAGAATGAAGAAAAGCTCGGATAAAGAGTGAGGTAATGTAAAACGCAGCGTCCACTGGGCGCTGCGTTTTTTGGTGTGAGGCTGCCACGAGCCTGCGGCTCTAGCTTTCTCGCACATACGGTACTAAAAGACCGTAAGGGAAAAGACCAGGAGGTGCCGCCCCAAACCACCCTACGGGCGGATCGGCATTCGCCGTCTCTAAGGCAAAAGATTCGGAGGCAGTTCGTGCTGAGAATAAAGGTATTGCCTAGTGATTTTTGTACTTAGTATAGAAAAGCCAATAGAAGGTCATTGATAGCAAACTATGCAGAATCAACTAAAAAGACTTAACCCGAAAACACGCTTTGATTCGGGGTAAGGCTTACTTTTTTATTTTTTTCTTTAGGTTCGGTGCTCCTGCATCGAACCGTTCCTGTCGGGTCTTTTCGCCTTAGAACTCGACTCGTAGAGTCGATCCGCCCCGCCAAGGCGGGGG
>ULSN01037380.1_pt1 | contig 15366 bp, 16 predicted proteins | sample 1956771 | NCBI WGS metagenome assembly ULSN01 (sample SAMEA4835709, study PRJEB28245) | human gut metagenome | biome: gut microbiome; material: fecal sample | place: Denmark | collected 2008
CCTGAAAACTGAGCAGTACGGCAAGTTCTTTCTGGATAAGTCGAGACACTCAGATAAGCAGGTTGAGGCGTTTCGCTACAACGCCGAGGGGGTTCAGGCACTTCGCCATCTGATTAACGGTGCTGATGTTGCCTAACTGCCTGATAATAAATCGAAGCACTAATTAGTGCTTTGGTCTCTCAAACCCGCTTAACTGCGGGTTTTGTCGTTACCGCTAGATGGTGAAAAAATGAATAATAAAATAAACGGCATTGTGGATGTAGGTGAAAAACAAGAGAGTTCAACCCCAGGCGAGCCCGCGGAGCTTGGTGGTATAGGGGCCGATATTAAATCCATGGAAAATAGGATTGTTGACAAAATGGACGAAAATCAGAAGTGGCTGGTTGGCCTTTTGGTATCGGCAATACTGGTGCCTTTGTTCATCGCGTTGGTTACTAAGTAGCGCTGCGGCGGGTTTTGTCGTTCCCCCGCATCCCTGCTAATCTGTCGAAAACAAACCAATGGGGATAGGGATATGAGAAGGCTAATTTTTAGTATTGCACTGGCGATAGCAGTTGCAGGCTGCTCAAATACTTCTGGTTTGAGCCCTGTATCTGGTGTTGACAGATACAGCAATTCAAAAACTGTTTATATTCAGCCGCACGGTACCGACTGCCATTCGATGCAATGCATCATGCTCGGAGCGTTCTGGACGGAAGCGGATAAAGACAAGGCATTACTGACCATTTCGCTGGCAAACTCCACCGACTTTATCAGCTCAGCTTGGCTTGAAGTTGATGGTAAAAGATATGAATTGCGCAATGAAGGTGACCTGACTCGTTACAGTACTATGGTTGGCGGTTCAGCAGTTTATGTGAAGTCCAGCAAAGATTTCATTGTGCCACTGAGTGTTATAAAGGACATAACAAAAGCCAAAAAAGCGTGGGTCTTTGTAAAAACGGGCACAGGCTCCATGTCTAACGCGATTATAGATGCACAGGGCGATAGTAAGGCTTATTACGCACTGCAAAGATTTGTTTCTTCTTTGCCAAATTAGCAAGTTATAAATTAAACAACCTCGCTCCGGCGAGGTTTTTTATTGCCTGGAGAAAAGCAAATGGCTGAGAACGCTGGCAGCATTTATTACGATATTGAAATGGATGTGCAGGGGCTTCTCGTAGCTCAACAACGCGTTAATCAGCGCCTGGACCTGATGGAGCGCGGTTTCGACAGCACAACACGCGCCGTCAATAACACTGAGCGCTCTATGTCCAGCCTGTCAGGCGTAGCCGTTGCTTTGGCCGCAGCTCTTTCTGTAAAGCAAGTTTCCGAATATGCAGATGCCTGGGCAACTGTAAATAACAAGCTGGCTAACTCACTGCGGCCTAACGAGCAACTTGCTGATGTAACAGAACGCGTATTCAACATTACTCAGCAAACTCGCAGTAGTTTAGATGCAACGGCATCCCTCTACGCAAGACTGGAAAGGGCAACCAGGCAGTATGGGACCAGCGCAGATGATCTGGCGAAGTTAACCACAATCATAAACCAAGGGTTCGTTGTATCAGGCGCCACGGCGCAAGAGGCCGAGAACGCGATTATTCAGTTGTCGCAGGGCCTTGCTTCTGGAACTTTACGCGGCGAGGAATTCAACTCTGTAAACGAACAGGGTAACCGTCTTATTGTCGCTCTTGCTGACTCCATGGGAGTTAGCATCGGCGAAATGCGGAACATGGCTGCGCAGGGCAAGTTAACAACCGACGTGGTTGTTAATGGGCTTCTATCCCAAGGAGCAGTGATCGGAAAAGAGTTCGCCAATACAACGACGACGATCAGTCAGGCACTGCAGGTGGCTGGTAACAACGTAACTAAATTCTTTGGCGAAAACTCTACCGTTAAAACTGGTGCCGCTATTTTTAATGATGCAGTTGTGACTGCCAGTGAAAACATTGGCGCTCTGAGCGCTGCATTAACTGCTGCAGCAGCAATTATGGGAAGCCGGTATGTCGGCGCATTGACAATGTCTGCCGCCTCTCAGATCCAGTCTGCCTTGGCAGCCCAGCGTCAGGCCACTGCCAATGCCCAGGCCGCTCAGTCTGCGCTAATTGCTGCTACGTCAGTGAAGAGAAAAGCGGTTGCAGACAAAGAGGCGGCTTTGTCTTCCCTTGCCTTAGCGCAGGCAGAATATAATGTGGCCAAGGGTAGCGCAGCTGAAATGCTTGCGCTGGATGCATTAGTTGCAGCTAAATCAAGAGCAAGTGCAGCATCATTGTCTTTGGCGCAGGCAGAAACTGCACAAGCCGCGGCATCTGCACGAGCGGCGGCTGCAGCAAGTGCTGCCTCGGTAGGTATAGGCCTTGCTCGTGGAGCTCTTTCTTTGATTGGCGGGCCCGGTGGCGCTGCCATGCTGGCAGCATCAGCCATTTTCTACTTCTGGCAGAAAGCTCAACAAGCCAGAGAGGAGGCGCTCCGCTTTGCCGATAGTCTGGACAAAGTAAACGCCTCAATGAAGGCGATGAATAATACCCAGCTCAGGGGCACCATCGCCGATGCTAACGAGTCTATTAGAGCGCAAAAAGATGAAATTTCTGATCTGCAGGCAGAGGTTGACTCTTTAAGTTCTAGATATCGTAATTTCACCCCAGAAGCTCAAGCTGTAGCTGAATCATTGGGCCAAGGAGCTGATTTTGCCCGTCAGCAGGCTGAGGTTTCTGACCAGTTAGCCAAGAAATCAAGGGATCTTGCCAACGCTCAAGATAAGTTGGCGCAAACTCAGGAAACTGCAGCTGAAGCCAACAGAACATTAACAAACAACATGCTCACTTCAATGGGTGTGCATGATGGGCTGATCCAAAAGGGTTGGTCACTTGAGCAGGTGCAGAGCGCGGTTGCGAAGGCTTTCGGCAACACTGCTGATGAAATAAACCGAGCAAATCAGGCTGGACAAAACTTCAACCCCAAAGCGCTGCAGGTTTCTCCTCCTACCGCTGATGGCGACAAAGTAATTCTTAACCTCGAAGAGCAGAACGAGTTACTGAAAATTCAGGATGAACGCCAAAGAGCAGTGACAAAAGCCAGAATGCAGGCAGCGAAGGTCACTGATAACCCAAACCAGATATCAAGGGCTGGCGATCTGGCGGGGGAAAACTTTGATCTGCAAAAATCTGAAGAGGCGCGCAAGGAGGCGCAAAGGAAGAGTGAGCAGCAAGATAAGCGTTCAGCATCAGCTGCAGAATCAGTAGCGCAGAAACTGGACAAGTTGCGTGCCGCACAGAACCTATCTACTGAGTCAGTTGAAAAGCGTCGCATTCAGGAGGCTGGGTTACGTGCCGAGCAGTCACTAGGGAGCGGGGCAACTCAAAAGCAACTTGAAGAGGCGAGGGCGTTAGGAGAGGCAAACGAACGAGCGGCTATATCCATCCAGAAGCGCAAAGAGGCTGAGCAGGGACAGAAGTACGCCAAACAGGAGATAGCTTCCACGCAAACTACTGTTGACCCTTCAACTGGACAGGCGGTTGATCCACTGGCGCAGATTAATTTGCAGGAGCAACAAAGACTTGAGGCCTTGGCTAAGTACCAGGAAATTGATAAGCAAAACACTCAACTGTATGAAGACGCTAAAACTGCAATCTTGCAGCAGGCCTCTTATCAGCGCCAGGCTATCCTTCAGCAGGAGCAACAGACCTATCAGCAGAATGTGAGTTCGCTTTTAGGAGAATCGTCGAATTTTGCTGGCTCCCTAGCGGATGCGATAGGTCAAGCAGCAGGGAAGTCGAGTGCGGCATATCAAGCGCTTTTCGCTATTAGTAAAGGGTTTGCGATTGCACAGGCGTCCTTGAATCTTCAGACCGCTATCAGTAATGCCATGGCTATCCCGTGGCCCGCCAATATTCCTGCTATAGCGCAAGCATTGTCTGCTGGCACGCAGATAGTTAGCGCCATAAGCGGAATAAACTATAGTGGCGGACGTAAGAATGGTGGCTCGGTATCACCTGGTAATATTTACCCTGTAGGCGAAGGAAACCTTCCGGAACTCATGCAGACCAGCAAAGGCCTTTTCATGATACCGGGTGATGGTGGGAAGGTATTCAGCAACAAGGATGTGACAAGCGGATCACCGCGTATCAAGAAGGCATCGACGGGTAGTGAATACCAAAGCCAGAGTAACGGCGACAGCGGTTCAGCTGGATCTCAGTCGACGAGGCCAATAGAGGTTAATATCCAATTCTACGACCAGACAACTGGCGGGCAACATTCATTTGCAGCCCAAGCAGTGCAAGAAGGTAATGTGGTGACGGTTGATGCGTTCTTAAAAGATCTTGACCGTGGTGGGCCGATGACATCTGGTATGATGGATAGGTTCGGACTTTCCATGAAAGCCAGTGGGTCCTTCTAATTATGAGATAAAAGGAAATGCCATGTCTTCTCTCATTTGCTTTTCTACGGATGAATTCGCGGTTGTAGCGACGGATACTCTTGGTGTGGATGCCGAAGGGAATCCCTTTATCCTTACCAATAAAGCGACATATCTACCAACTATAAAAACGATTATATGCGGCACAGGAACGGGTGGATTTCATTCCCGCTGGGCGGAATTTGTAAACAGCCGCATGATTTTATTAGACGTGGATAATCTTGATTACCATGCTCCATCCACACTAAAGGATATGTGGGAGGAGTATAAGAAGGAATACAACGTAGGTGATGAGTGTACGGTCACCATCTATCATGTTGGAATATCTCAGTCATCGGGAAGAATAAAGAGATTTGCCTACCGATCTTCAGAATGTTTCAGGTCAGAGGAAATAACTCATGGTTGGTTTTGCAAACCAGAGTGCTCAGTCCCTGACGGGGAAGACATCTTGGGAATTATCAAGGCAATGATGTTTGAACAAAGGGCAATACAGGATGCAATGCCAAGTGCTGAAAGGGTTTATATTGGCGGGCAAGTTAACGTCATAATCCTTGAGAAAGATAGCGTTAGGCTCATGACTATAGCCGACTTCCCTGACTTTTCATCGGTGATCAACAAGTTGTTTTAACTTGTAACTGCGTTTACTAAACCCAACCCGCTTCGGCGGGTTTTTTATCGCCCGGAGGAAACGTGGCAACAGTTCAATACCCTCCGTTCCTGCCGCTGCCCCAGCGCGCCGATCAGAACATGACGCAGGATACAGCCTGGCAGACGACGCAGACGGCAGTCGGTCCATTGATAATCACGCCGATCACTACGGACCTTAAAGCAACCTGGACGCTGCAGTGGATATTCACGCTTACCCAGGCCGAGCGATTTAAGTCGTGGTTGCGCTCGCCGACATACTGCGACCGCGGGCGTAACTGGTTCCAGATGCCGATCGACCTGGGTGATACGCAGGGAGTTCAGCAGCAGACGCTGCATTTCGTCGATATGCCGGTGCAGACCAGCAAAAACGGCAACATTGTCACCTGGACCGCAACGGTCATCAGCAACGGTATCGAGGACATTACTGAGGACTACGATGACTGGATTGTTGAGGCCCAGCCTGGCTACGGATACTGGCTGGATTACCTGATCACCGAAGTTATGCCGAGGGCTGACTGATGCCGACATTGAGAGAGTGGAAGGAGCGGCGGCCGGCAAGCGACATCAAACAGACGGTGGAGTTTTATCACCCTGCGTTTGGTTATTACCGGGTGGTCAATAACCTGTTTCGCCCGGCGACGTTTGGCGGAAACTCGTTCGAGCCTGCGCGGTTCAGCGTGACCGAGCCGGCGCAGGACGGAACGGCGGTCATATCCATGACGATCACTTTTGTCGCCGCGACGGAACATGTCCGGCAGACACTGAAAAGCTGGCGCGGGGCCGCGCGCATGACGCCGATTAAGTGCCTGTATCAGCAGTGGAACGCGATCGGCGATGCATCATCCCTGAAAGACTGGACGCTTTACGTGAACGACATTTCCGCCGATGCCAGCAACGTCACTGTGACCGCCGGGAAAACTAACCCGCTGACGCTGGCTAACTCCATCATTTACACCACGAAAGACTATCCCGGGCTAATCACCGTATGACACAGAGCGACTTTATCGGGCTTGTTAACGGCAAGCCCTGGGCTAACCGCGCCTGCAGTTTTGAGCAGATGGACTGCTGGGGCCTAGTAGTTCTCTATTACCGGCATGTGCTGGGGCTGGAGCTACATCACATCGCCGGCTACGAATCGGGCGCGGATTTCATCACCTGCTACGAGCAGGAACGCGCCCACTGGCGGCGTGTGCCGGTGGCGGCCACCGGATGCATCGCCGTTTTTTACCGCGGCGAAGTGCCAGCGCATATCGGTGTGATGATCAGCCCGGTTAAGTGCCTGCATGCCCGCGGGGAATTTGGTTTCGTGCGCTGCGATAGCCCGCTGGCATTACTGAAGGTTTACAGCAAAGTGGAGTACATGGTGCATGGTTCGATATGAGTTACAGAGGCTACCCGGAGCGCCGCTGCAGCGGGGGACGGTAGATGCAGGTACCACACTGGTGAGCCTGCTGGATTCTCTTCAGCTGCACCGTGATGTTGTCGTGAAACTGAATGGCCGCGCGCTGCCGGACGATTACGATATCAGCCGGCCACTGCGATCCGGTGATGTGGTTGCTGTGTTCGACCAGCCAGAGGGCGGGGTGGGAAAGCTCATCACCACGATATTGCGTCCGGTCACGAAAATCCTCTCTGGCGCACTGAAGGTGTTCGGCCTGTCAAATAAGCCCAGCGCGTCAGTATCGGTGGCGACAGGCGAATCCCCCAATAACGACCTGACCGGCCAGACGAACCGCGCGCGGCTCTACAAGGGGCGCCCAAACATTTACGGCCAGTGCCGCGTCTTTCCTGACCTGATTCAGGAGGCGCTGTTCGAGTTTGTCGACAATAACAAACAGCTTACGGAATGGTTCGAGGTCGGTTATGGCCGGTACACCATCTCTTCGATCCGCTACTCGGAATCGAACCTCGGCAGCCTGGCTGGCGCGAGTTCTGCGATTTATAACCCTGGTGACGTGATCGGCACGATTGAAGTCGGGTATCAGTTCGATGACGTCGATAATGAGACAGTCCCCGGCCTGAACGAAAGTCAGGACTTCCCGGCCCAGACAGCGACCACGACGACGCCGACATCGGTGGCGATCGAGGGTAATCAGCTCAAAGCCATTGTGCTGTCGAACGATGACAACTTTGCCTACTTCGCTGCGCTGGCGGTGCCGCATCCAGTGTCATTCGTCATCAACGCCACCTGGAACGACGGCGGCACAAGCGTCACACGAAACGTCACTGGTGCCGGGAATATCATCTCCTCGGAGAGCTTTATTGGCGACGACACGCTGTCGTACACGACGTTCTATATCGGCGAGCTCTCAGGGGAAATTACGTCTCTTCCGAGCAACGCGGTTATCAACCCGACTCTGTTCACCCTGAACGACCAGACCCCTCTGGTTATCGGTCCATCAGTGTCGCCGATCGTCTCGACACAGGTCTGGGTGCATGTGCTGGTTCAGCTCGGCGCGACGGCCGGCACAACGCAATATCGGATCAAGTTCTGGCAGGTCGATGACGACAACAATCAGGTGCCGGGTACGTCAGAGCAGCACGATTATTACTTCGATAACGACTTCCAGGTGACGACCCGGTATTTCCGCACAACGCACAAGTTCGTCCCGGCAGCCGGGGCGGGGCGCTATGCGGTCACTATCGAGCGCCTCGACAACAGCAATGACGCCAACGTCGTGACGCTGATGGCGATCCACGCGGTTAACGTGCGCGAAAATGTCGTGTATCCGGAAGACACGATTGCCCGCATCACGATAAAAGGCTCGAACGACAGCAATAGCAACCGCGAGCAGAAGTACAACATGCTGGCGCAGCGGCATACCATCAGCTACGACCGGACAACCGGCTCGGTCGATTACACGCTTCGGCCGAGTCGTTCGTTTGCTGACGCTATCCTGCATGAGTGGGTTGTCGTAGGTAAGCAGGACATGGCCAGTATTGACGTCGCCGCTCTGTATGCCATTGCCGATTCGCTGCCGGATGCCCAGCTTGGGTATTTCGATTACACCTTCTCGGATGAGAAGCAGTCGCTGGGTGAGCGCATAGCGACGATCGCCAATGTGGCCCGCGTTGACGGCAATAATATCGGCGATGTGCTGACGTTCTGGCGTGATGAGAAAGTGACAAATCCCGATGCGGTTTTTGCGCGCTCAAACATGTTCTGGGACGAGTACAAAGTCGCCTGGCAAATGTCTCTCCCCGGTGGTTACGACGGCGTGGCGCTGGATTACGTCGACCCGCTGACGAACAAGAAGGCTTACATCTACCTGCAGATCGACAGCAGCGGCATCACTGAGGTTGAGGATGCCACTGTTAACGCGATGCAGATCAGCCTGGACGGCTGCCGAAACGCCACCCAGGCAACCGACAGGGCCTGGCTTGAGGCGAGGAAAATCCTTTACTCACGCCTGACCATGACGGTGAAAGTGCTGGAAGAAACGCAAGTCGTACGCGGCACGGTGGTTCAATGTCCGGACATGTACGACAACGCGCAGCAAACCGGATACATCACCGGGCGCTCCGGAGACGAGTTTGCGACCTCAGAGCGTATCGACTTCTCACTCGGCGATATGTGGGTGGTGATGACCGACAGCCTCGGCAATTACCGCGGGCGCTGGCGGGCCTATCCGGTAAGCGGCAAGCCAAAAGCATTTCAGGCTGCAGCCGATACCTTCGATCTGAACATTTATGACCGCGAAAATGTGCAAAACCCCAGCCGTTATTTCATCGCTACCGACTCGGAACTGAACTCCACAATCTGGCGCGTCGATAGCGCCAAACCCAACGGTGACGATACTCAAACCCTCTCACTCACTGAATATTCAGACTCGATTTATCCGTAACACACAGCAGTAATTACCAACCTTCGCGCACACCATCAGATTCACTTCTGAGGGCTTCGTGCGCCTTTTATAGGGCGACATGCACAATGGCAGAAGTACCGTTACCAACTCCAACAGACAATCAGGTACCCAGCACTGATATCCGGGACGCAGTTTATGCTGGCGCCATGCTGGATAAGGTTGTCACCAGTACCGAACCGACATACATCGATCGTCTCGGCGGCGAGCACTACACCGTAGACGGAATGAAGGCGGAAGGGGATAAAGTTGTCGAAGAGACGCGGAAGAACCTGATCCCTCTAAGCCGGCAGTACATGACCCTGGAGGCAGCTCAGGCGGATATTGCGAATATACCAATGGGTTCTACCACGTATTACCGCAGCCCGGATGACAGCGCACTTGCAGTAGAGGTAATCAATAACGCCGGCACACTGGAGCCCACCGGGCGCAAGATGCCGTCGCAGCAGTCCATAGATAAGTATTTTCAGGTTCTTCCGGACGGAACATTTGCGTTGATGGTCGATAACGGGATGATTCTGGCCATTGATAAAAACGCGGTAACGCGTGCTGTTTCCCTCGCCGTGCAGGACCTGATCGGTATTGGAGGTTCCTCGATTCAGATATACCCACACGCCGCTGGTTTTTATATTCAGGGAGATAATGGTATGCCGTTGGCATTGGGCCCTGACGGGGTGTTGCGCCTGGTATCTGCAAATATAGGTGGTACGGGTTTTGAATCAGAGTCGTTTGGTATTCCTGTGTTATTCCGGGGGACTAATGGGGTCGTGGGTGCTGTTGATACGGACGGTAACTGGCGCCTGCCAGGGGTGGTTACAGATACACTAATTGTCGACGGAAAAAAAATTACTGGTGATGGCGGTGGCTCCACGGGTGCGGAATTTACACGTAGCGATCGATACGTTGACGCTAACGGCAATATCATGCCTGTGATACCCGATACATTAAAAATGAGTGCCTGGGGATCGTCATCGTTACTTCGTTATGGTGCTGATGCCGCTTTCTCTGCGCTGGCTGGCAGTCTGGGTGTAACTAACTGGAATAATCAGGGGCAGGGAGGGGAAACATCTTTTCAGGTTGCCGCGCGATTCGGTAGTGTCCCGTTCTCGTTGATTTTCCCCGATAATACAATCCCAGCCAGCGGCGCTGTCGGTGTTACGTGTACTCAACTGCCGAGCAATTTTAGAAACTCCTACCTCAAAGCGTATTCTGGTACTGTTGGCGGGGTCTCGGGGACTCTGTCCTGGTCATCATCTTTATCTTCATTGCTGTTCACAAGGGCTTCCTCCGGGTCACCTGTGGTATTAACTGGCGCCACTGACTTCATACCGACGCTGCCTGAATCTTACCGTGATGGAGTGGTCCTGCTGTGGATGTATAAAAACGACATAACGTACGGTTCGGGTAATCCTGAAGTTAGCGCGGAGGTTACATACAATAATGTTGTAAAAACGTTTACGCATCTATCAACGCTTGCGAAGCGTTGTCTTGTTATTGGTATTTTTAACGATTCATCATACTCAAATACAGATTATTTGAACCGGGTAGCAACGCTCAACTCAATGATGCGGAATAAATTTGGCGATTTGTACTGTGATACGCAGGATTATTTGTGCAGCGCGCAGGTGTGGGTTGATACAGGTATCACACCCACAGAGCAGGACCTTGCTATGCAGGCTGCTGGATATAAGGCGACATCTCTCTCGGGAGACACATTACATTTAAACGCGGCAGCTAGTAAAGCAATAACCGACCACGTCATTAAACCAAAATTAATCAGCCTGGGCTGGTACAAATAGGAGACTATTTATATGTCGAACGGATTAGCTATCAACATTCCTACGTCATTTAGTCGTGTTTTAACCGATTTAAGTTTTATCCCTGACGTACAATCTGACTCGCTGGCGTACACAGGACTCTACGGGTCTGATGCAGCGAGTAGCATTATTAATGACACTACTGGTGGATTATCTTCTAAAATCTTACTGGTAGAAGTCCGAAATAGCGAACGCGTGGCCTATGGAAAGGGATATTTTTCCATAACGGGTACTGGCGCTGACACGTCAGGTGGGACTGGTGTACGCGCTCAAGTGAACTTAACAGACCTCGACAGAATTGGCTTCCCGTGTTCTTTTATTACTGCATTCCGTAATATTAAAAAAGTGCGAGAAACAGCACCAGTCCGCCGTTTATATCCTATCGCGTCATTTTATTATAATTCATCTGTGACTGATGGGTCCCCGTTTCTAACTATTGCCGCAGGAATAACAGAGGATGATGCGCATTACATCGCGGCATATTCAGGGTCTATAGCCTCGCTCGGGTCTGACGCAAATGCTCGTCGTTGTTATGTTGATATCGACTGGTCAGCTACTGATAGCCTTATCACAGCGGGGATTTCACGCGCGGCGAACGGAACGGTTAATCTTGCAGTGATAGTTGATGGCGTGGTGAAAACTGCATCATATGGGTTCCCAGTACAGACAGATGTGGCGGTAAGTAGCGCGTATGTTCTATTCGGCTCGCAGAACAAAAACACGTTAGACTCGGGTGAGTTTATTATGGGGCAATACTGGTACAACACGACACTAACACTATCTGAGCTTCAGCAGCAGGTGGCTGTTACTAACTTAAAGGCATCTGCTCGTCTTTAAATAATTTTACGCTGTCATGAACTGGCAGCCGTAACCCTCAAGCTCAAGGCCGGTGAATCCTGGTGCAGATGGTCAGAATGGGATCGTTATTATCGAGGAACTGGCCTGATCGATGTGTCGCATTTGTGGCGTAACTGAAAAGCGCGATAAGGACAAGGAAGTCACACAACGACACGTAACGACACAAAACCGGATGCGAACGCGGAAAACATATGTGTTTACAGTGTGTTATTTAACGCTCTACTTTCTTCTAAGCCGTAGGTCACAGGTTCGAATCCTGTAGGGCGTGCCATACTCACTTCTCTTAGCGTCCTCTGAAGTCTACTCAACCCAGTATATACGCGGCATTTTCAAATATTCCATTACCTCAATGTCTTCTATGATTCATTGAAATCCACATTCATGTGGAGGGAGATTCCTGTTCAATGAAAGGAGATACCCCAGGTGAAGCTCGCAGCCCGCCAGGTCGATATATCTAAAACTAAGGACAAACCCTATAAGCTGTCTGATGGCGGTGGCCTTTATCACCGTTTGATGCGCGTGAGCTGGAATGCATTATTGTCAGCCAACGACACGTAACAGCAGGGGCACTTCATTACCCGCATCATGTTTTCAGACCGATAATCAGCGAGCGCTAAGCATGGCGGCTGTGGTAGGATACAGTTGCTGTCAGGAGCCCTCCTCAAAAATATTAAGGCTTGGGTAATATATGAATACTCGTTCGTTATATTGAAAGAACAGGAGCCTGATTTCATATGTCAGATATTGAACTTGAAAGATTTAAGGCAATGCTTCGTGATGAGTCTATTGATGACCTGCTAACCGCGCTTGCGTACAAGATTCCTTTGTACAGATTAGACCCATTAATCATCAGGGGGCGAACAGAGCACATCACAAATGCGGAATTAATCGAGTCGTTTGACCGATTATATCAGGCCGGAATTTTGATGACTGGTGAGAATGGTCAAGTAGTGAAGGGGCCTAAATGGGTTGAACCAGAGTTCGTGAAAATGGAGAAATACTTTCCGCATCCGCGGTAATAGCAACATCCAGATTACCCGAAAATAGGTTCATGGGCACGACGTAACCGACTAACTCGAACACCTTTGCAGCTATGTACTTTTATCCTCTAATTTCCGCTATCAATCCTGGATAGCACTCAGGGGGTTATTAAGTGGTAACTCATCAGCAAAGATGTGCATGCTGTCGATGACTTGGCATTCATTGAGTTGGCGCCTGGCGGAGCGTTAAACGGATTCATCAGTAGTTGATCGCCTGGTCTACCTATTGCAAGACAACGTTTAGCCTCGCCCTGCTTTTTGCAGTGATACTTACACTATCGCTGGCTTCTGAAGGGCGTCGGACATAACGCAAATTATGCATGGTTCGTTACTCTGAATTATTCATAATAGTCGCGCATTACGTTGAATATCCGCAGGCTATATACCTGGTAGACTCCTCACTGGAGCAGGGCCCGTACTCACATTTTGCGGGCAGGATAATACACCTTAAATATTTGAAGGGATAGGATACTTCAGCTCGATTTGCGGCGCATCGCTTAGCCGCCGGCCAGATTTTGCCATCAGGTATCCGGCGATTTCTTCAGGCGTTAAATCGACATGAAGCATGTCTTTATCCTGAAACCATTCATTAGGCCAGTAGATGAGGTCGGATGGATTGGCATCAAAGTTTTTCTCAAGCAGTCCCAGCGCGTAGCTTTGTTCAGATTCCTTACCTTCGGCCTGACACACAAACTGGATGATCTGAATCAGCTCATCCCAGGATAAATCCGCCACGTATTTTTCTTGATTAAACGCCATCCGGGTGAAGTCTTTTGCACTGGTCCATGAAGAGAAATCCCGGAAATCAGAGAATGCATACGGGTTAATAACCTGGCTATTCCAGTCATTTATCAACATTTTCAACCCGGCATCCTCTTCCTTAGCCCCGTTATCAATTTGCGCCAGTATCTCTTCGGCCATGTCCGCTAGCTGTTTCAGTTTCTGGCGGTTTACTTTGGCTGGTTGCAGACGTTCGGGTAATGGCATCGGGTTATTCCTTGTAAAATTGAGTGCATCAGTGACAAGCTATGCTCCCATCCTGGCCAAACATTTATCCAAAGTCTATATACAATCAATCCCTCTTCTGACAACGAGCGTCTAACGGTATAAATATCAGCGGTAGGTCCCGGACGTTCGTTACCCGCTATCCGGAAAAAATCTACTTTTCAAGATGAAAAGTGGCTTCGCAAACCATATCTGTTAGCCGACTTCTCTGTGCAGGAGGCCGCTTGCGGCCTGTTTCAGAGTACACCCAGTTGTACCGTTCCCCGCCAAATAACCGCAATCTGATAACAAAAAGTTTAATTTTTTTCCCCGCCGCGCTGACTATAGTTAGGGCACTTTCACTTGCCCAATAAGGTCACGATTATGAAATTAGTTATCGCCTCCGTAATTTCTCTGCTCAGCTTCAGCGCGCTGGCGGCGCCAGAGGGGACGCTCAGCGTACACATTCTTAATCAGCAAACCGGGCTCCCTTCACCGGGGGTGCAGATTGAGCTGGATAAACAGCAGGGGGAGAGCTGGCAGCATATCGCCACCGGTAAAACGGATGCCGATGGGCGGATTAAATCGCTCTATCCGCAGGCGGAGAATATGGAGCCGGGGGTGTATAAAGTGACGTTTAAAACCGGTGACTATTTTAAAAGCCAAAATATGAATACGTTCTTCCCGGTGATTCCGGTTATTTTCAATGTCACAAAGCAAAATCAAAAACTGCATATCCCGCTGCTGCTCAGTCAGTACGGATACTCTACCTACCGCGGCAGCTGATGACCCAAGCCGCTATCCAGCCAACGCCTGCGCGGCTTCCGCAGGCGTCACACTTTTCTCGCACCACGATGTCCACGCCTAACGCTCGGTCTCTTTCTCTTTAAAGTGTTTAACGGCTTCGTCGTACATCGCCAGCAGGCCGGAAATTTCGCCTTCATATTGCGGCACGCGCTGGGCGCGAACGAGCTCAATCAGCAGCGCATAGGCTGCTTCTTCCGGGGCCGCATGTGGATTGATCAGTCCAGACATATCACCTCCTTAACAGTGGGCCTTTAGCCTACCCCTCGGCGGGAAAACGCAACAGCCTGATATGCAACCAGTACTTCTTATATGGCTCTTGTGAAACCTCAGAGGCGAAGACCACGGCGGAAATCAATTGAAGGAGGGGTTATCCAGACCACTGGCGTGGCGATTAGCGGTGCATCTACACCGGCAGGAGGCTCATCATCAGCCAGGCGATGGCGATGCAGATAAGGGTCATCGACAGCACAAAATTCATGGTAGCTCCTCTTCATCCTTTCTTTACTCGCCGTAAATTTTGACAGTGATGATCGCCTTTATCCTTGGCGATTTGTGCCGCTATCCGGCGGTGGGCTGGGGAAAGACGGCCTGTTTCCCCGTGAAGGCCAGCAAAATATCCTCTTTGTCAGGGTTATAGTGATGACATCAATGAATAAGCGGCATCACATTGGTTATGTTGGTCTTTCCGCCTGAAGAATGACTTCAGGTCGCTGATAAGCTTGCTGGGGGACTAACAGGATGAGCACTACACCGTTAACGCTTTCTTTTGCCGGGCAACAACCGCCCATCGCCCTGCCGCAGGTGCCGGGAACGCGGGGGCCGGTGGGAGTCGACATGCGCGGGCTAAATCAGTCCGGATTCTGCAGCTATGACCCCGGCTTCGCCAATACCGCCGGATGCCAGTCGGCGATCTCGTGGATCGATACGGAAAACAGCGTGCTGCTGCACCGCGGCTA
>ULSN01033766.1_pt1 | contig 15287 bp, 16 predicted proteins | sample 1956771 | NCBI WGS metagenome assembly ULSN01 (sample SAMEA4835709, study PRJEB28245) | human gut metagenome | biome: gut microbiome; material: fecal sample | place: Denmark | collected 2008
CTGGGAGGCATCCAGGGCATTGCCAGGGTATGCGCTTTCTTCGTGCCGTTCATGGCCGTCATCTATATCATGGGATGCCTGTATATCCTGACCGTACAGGCAGAGTATATTATTCCCGCCATCCGGTATATTCTGGACTGCGCCTTCACGGGAGAAGCCGCCGCCGGGGGCGCAGCAGGAGCGGCCGTCATGGCGGCAATGAGAACCGGTGTGGCCCGGGGCCTCTTTTCCAATGAGGCCGGCCTAGGATCCGCAGCCATCGCCTCCGCCGCAGCGCAGAACCGCAACCCCGTCAGGCAGGCGCTCATCTCTTCCAGCGGCCCCTTCTGGGATACCGTCATCATCTGCGCCCTGACGGGAATTGTGCTGACCACCAGCATCATCGCGCATCCGGACATTTCCTGCACGGACGGCCCCAGGCTTACTACGCTGGCATTCAGCAAAATTCCTTACATAGGCTCCCCTCTGCTCACGCTCAGCCTGGTTACGTTTGTAGTTTCCACCATTCTGGGCTGGTCCTACTTTGGAGAAAAAGCGCTGGAATACCTGGGAGGCATCCGGCTGATCATGCCTTACCGCGTCATCTGGGTGGCGGCGGTCTTCATCGGCTGCGTCTCTAAAATAGAACTGGTATGGATTTTTGCAGACTGCGCCAACGGACTGATGGCCCTGCCCAACCTCATTTCCCTGCTGGCACTTTCCGGCGTGCTTGTCCAGCAAACGCGGTACTACCTCTGGCAGCACAGGCTGGACGATTACGACGAATCCCACATACCGGAAGGAAAATAACGATTTTTTTAACTCGGATTCAAATAATTCTTGCCTTTCGGCTTCCGGTAGTATTTACTTCGCCGCGCAGTCCCTGCAAACCTAAAAGTCGCGTTCGTCTAGCGGTCCAGGACTCCCGCCTTTCACGCGGGCAACACGGGTTCGAGTCCCGTACGCGATGCCAATCTTTGAAAGACATAGGAAGACATATTGCTTGATTTTAGGGCGTTTCCGGGAACTTGGTGTGACATAGATGGACACTGACGGACAAATGAGCCCTGTACATGCGACTGTACATTGTCTAAGGACTGTACAGCACTATGGCAGGCATCATCAAACGCAACAACAAATGGGTGGCCGTCTTCCGCTCCCTGGACGGCAAAGAGCTTCGGAAAACCACCGGCATCGACGTGGTTCCCAAGGCGCTCCTTCCGGGAGCCAATAAGAAATCGGTCATGTCCCAAAATGAAGCCCGGGCGCGGCTCGTCGCCCAGGAGATGGAGAAGGAAGCCCGGTACGGTGTTTTTGACCTGGACAAGGTGAAGGCCATTGCCGGGGACCAGGCCGGCGTGCTGAAAGCCACCATGAACGGCATGACGGTGACGCGGTTCCTTTTTGACTGGCTGGACGGGAGGAAAAACAAGAAGAGGGCCTATGAGCGGGACGGCATGGCCGTCCGCCGGCTTCTGGCTTTCCTGGGGGACCGGCGGAATATGCCGCTGGCCGCCCTGAATAAAGGGATGGCGAAGGATTTTGTAGAAACGGAATTGGAGCGCGTTTCCGCCGGAACCGTCATCCGCTATGTTTCCACGCTGTCCACCGCGTTCAATATCGCTGTAGACCGGGAGATCCTTTCCCGCAATCCGTTCCGGGGCGTCATGCCTTCCCGGGCGGACCACCAGGCGGAAAAGCAGCTGCGCGGCGCGTTCACGATGGAGGAAGTGAACACCATCATTGAACGGTTCCCGGATGAATGGCCGGATCTGGTGCGGGTGTGCCTCTACACCGGAGGCCAGCGACTCGGAGACCTGGCGACGCTGAAATGGGACCAGATTGACCTGAAGAACTCCTTCCTGTTTATGACCACGCAGAAGAGCCGGCGCCGCATGAACAAGCCGATCATCCAGCCCTTGAAAGAGGTCCTGGAAAGGCGTCTGCTCAACCGGGTGAACGATTACGTGTTTCCCCTGGCCGCGCTTCGCCATGCCCATGCCGGCGGACGTTCCGACAAGCTTTCCACGGAGTTCACGACGCTATTGAAAACGTACGGAATCATCCGAGAGATGCCCGGGGAAGTGAGAGGCGACCGGCACCGGCTTTCGGAAAAGAGCTTCCACAGCCTGCGGGCGACCGCCGTGACCGTCCTGCGCCTGGCCGGTGTGTCCCCGGATTTGTGCCGCTTCATCGTCGGCCACGACTCCGAAGAGATTGAACGGGTGTATTTCCGCCCGGATTCGTCGGACGTTCAGGAGGCCATGAGCAAGATTGCCGTCGGACTGGCCCGTTAGCCTTCCTTCCCTAAGACGATCATTTTGTTGACATCAACAAGATGATCCGTCTTCTTCCTTGTGGAACCGGTAACGGTACAAGGCGTCCATGGCTCGGGCGCGTTCGGATTTGGGAATGTTCGTGGGGCGCGGGTTGCCGAAGGTGACCATCCAGAAGCCGGCGTATTTTTTCGGCGTTACGGCAATACTGAACCAGTTCCAGGCCGTCCACTTCCCTTCCCTGTTGAAGGGTGTCCATGGTTCGTCAAGCCTGATCCGCTCCTGGGGAAAGAGGCCCTGGATGGTCCGGCAGATCGTCAGGTCTTCGGGAGCGAGCTCGGGGATGTCAGCCTGCATCAGTTCCTCCGCCGCCAGTCTGGCCGCCCGTCCGCTGATTGCGTAACACGGCCCATAGGCGGAGCGTTCGGACGGGTGGCTGGGGACCTGGTAGCCGGAGGCGTGCAGAGCCAGCCCGTTGCGCTGCATGTCACGCACCCATCCGCCCGACAACAGGAGCGTGTCCGAGTCGATTTTGACGATGACGTCATTGTCTTCCGCTTCCCCGGCCAGCGTGGAAATGATGCCCCGGACGCATCCCGGGCCGCGCAGGTTGCCGTTCCTTGTCCAGCCTGTTTGACGATACCGCGCACCGGATTCTACAAGGGCGGTTCTGGCACGTTCAGCAATGGGGGAGGATTCATCGTCCACCACCGTGATGACGGCTTCAGGCAGGGCCGCCGCGGCGCATCGGACGCAAACGAGGGCTTCATCCGCGTCGCCGGCATAGGTGAATAGATATATTCTGATCATGGTGTTTGTTAAGCTGGCCCGTAGGGGTAGAAGGTGCCTCCGAAGACGGGTATCTGAATCATGCCCAGCGCGTACTGCGTCACCTGGTCATCTTCGATGTCGGCAATTTGAAAAGCATAATCATAATTAACCTCTGGCGGACCACTGATGGGGTCTCGAAGCTGGATCGGATAGACCGGTCCGGGAATGCCCGAGACGTCAACGCCCGTCAATTTGGCGTCCTTGTCAAAGTGGACGTTGAGCCATACTTCCCCGCTGGTTTGGGGGATAGTCACCCAGGAAGAACCGGAACCGCCCCCCTGCGGATATTTACCGAGCAGCGAGCCGTTCAGATAGAGCGCGCCGGGCTTCATCTGCGCCCCGGTGATGGCTCCCTCCGTATCTTTCTGCAAGCGCACCTGGAAGCCGTATTCCGGCGCGGGCGTGGATTCTCCGGTGGATTTGGTGATGTGCTGGCTGATGGTGGGGGATTCCGGCTTGGGGTCAAAGCCGTATTCCGTCGATTCCGGCGCCCCCTGCATGTTTTCCAGCGTGGAGGATCTGCGTGACGTGGCATTCACGCGCTTCAATTCTACCCATTCTTCAATCCCCAGTTGTTCCGGCGCGCCGTAGGACAGGGAAATCACGTTGGTTTGCAGGTCGCGGCTCACCGTCTGAATCATGGTGTTGATGTTCTCCCAGGCGGGGTTGCCTCCCAGCAGCGAGACGCGCCGGCCCATGTATTGCCGCGTCTGCGCTTCTCCCAGCGCGACAAAGGAAATAGAGCCGTCCCAGGGCAATTCCTGCATGGATTCCCATACCGTTTTTGCAATGTCCCCATAGGGAACGCCTTCCGAGGGTTGGGGCGATTCCCCTTCTTCCGGCCCGTTGGAGGGCTGTTCCCCGTTGTAGATGCCGTCAATGGGGTAGCTCGCGTAGGGGCGGTCCATGGTGACCAGATCCACCGAGAATTCTTCCCAGAAGCAGGGCACGCCTCCCAGCGTTCCCACATTTTTGAATTTCTCCCTCCACTTGGCAGGGGCGCTTTCCGGGATGGCGAGACGCTGCTTGACGGTAGCGTTGCACCATTGCGGCCTGATGGATTTCGTGTGAATCTGCCCGTCCGTCAGTTCATAGCCTGTAGCGGAGGTGTTGTAGCCTTTCGGATTTTCCTCCGCTCCGTCCCAGGGCTTCCCGGTGATGGTCGGATCCTTGTCATAGACAGCAATCGCGCCAACGTCTTTCATCCACGGGAAATGACGCTCCCAGAAACTCTTGATCATGTCGTTCTGGTTAATTTTCCGCCCCCTTACTTTCATGCGCTGGTAGGATAGGCTGCCGGCCCTGGTTCCCTGCACCGGCTGCGGATCTTCTACCGGTTCCCCGGTAGAACTGTATTTGGAGTAGTAGAAGTCTACCGAGGTTCGATAGACGAGAGAATAGGGCAAGGTCGGGTCCCCGTCCTCCGGGTATTTGGACAGGTAGGAGACGCGGTAGCCGTTGCTGCCGGTGGTTTCCGCGACAATCGCCACGCAGGGAGGCACGAGGTCGCCGCGTGGGACCAGGGAAACGTCCATGGCTTTAATCTCGCCGGATGGCTGCAAGGGAAGCGAAATGGGCGTCAGGGCGTCATAGTCCGTGATGATGAGTTTGGGGCGCGCGCCGCTGTAGTCATAGTAGGAAACCATGCGGGGCGACCAGCGGCGGATGGATTGAAGGAGGCTGCCAATCGTATCACAGGAGGCGTTCCACGGAATCAGCATCTTGTCATCGCTGATGCGCAGCTCGTAGTCCGCCGGGTGATGCTTGGCTAGGTTCAGCACTCGGGAGAGCGCGGCGGAAAGGCTTATCTTCGGAATGATGCCGCCCCCGCCGCTGACTTTATTCCACATGGAAAAGACCGGCTTCCATTCGGAATCCAGGGCAAAGCAATGTTCCAGCCAATACCAGGGATCGGAAAAGACGATTTTCCACGCACGGGAAGAGCCGCTGTAGGTCTTTTCGATGCTGGAAACGAGGCCGGATAGAATGGTGTTCCCGTTTTGGGAAATGGTGACAGTATCGAACTGTTGGAAGGGCAAGACCTCGCCCAAGGTGCGGACGGGATAAACCGCGGTGATGGCGGAGGCGGAAAAGCTTTGCTGGTCGTGGGTCAGGCTCGACGGCTTGAGGGCCAGCAAGTCATTGATGGTGATGTCGTGGTTCCTGCTGCTTGTAAAATGGTTAGTTGTTTATTTCTTATCGGCGATCTTTTGGAGCAACGTCAGAACCTTCGCACACCAGAAACAGCCAAGGCAGGAGAAGGCCCCGGAAACCAAGTAAATAAAGCCTATTTCGGTTTGCTTTTCTTCTACATTGTTACAAAACAATATAAATCCAGCAATGAGGGCAATTATGCCTACAACACGAAATATACCTTCAACTGTTCGGAAAAGTTCCAGAAAAAGTTCTGCATCGCTTTTTTGCGTTTCCAGTTGCTTATTCAGTTCTTGTTTTTTCTCTAATAGCATTTCTTCTCTTCTTTTTTCTGACTTATCTAAAAGAACTTCAACAAAGCTTTTCTTTTGTTGCCGCTCCGTTTCTTTTTCTTCTGATTTTCTGTTAGTGTTTTTGGTCAGATGATAAATCCTTCCAAAGGATAGCCACTCCTGACCTCCTTCAGGGCAAACGAGAGTTTCTGACAAGATTTTCCCTTCCTTGTACAAGGCTTCAAGTTCTTCAAAAGAGTAAGGCCCTTCAGCATTGTTTGAGTTGGAAGCGACGTAATAATTAGCCATAGTGGTATGGTGCTATAAATCGGCGTTAGTGCAAGCCTAAAAGCTGTTAAAAGCCTCCGGCAAGACGGTTTATCCCTGTTTGCAATCTTCCGTTGCCCTTCTGTACTATTTTCAAGATTTCCTCGAATTTAGCATCTACATATTTTTTTGTATCTGCTTGGACGGCATTTACCTTGCCAGCCTGCGCTGTTGCTATGGTTTTCAGGAAATCCATCAATTTTTTCGTGTATTGTCCGCTTTCTATCAATGCGTTTTCCATAACATCAAACACGCCTTGAAGCTCGCTGGGGTCGATTTCCGTATCTTTGTCTGAAATGCTTTCCGCAAGGCGTTTCTTCCCTGCATTCAAAGCGTCGCGGGCAGCTGCAATCCGGGAGCGTTGCTGGGCGGTAGGATGCTCGGGTACGCCTTCAAGGGTAATGCCGCGGATCATCGCCTGCTGCCTCTCGGCGGTCTGCTTTTGAGCCTCCCTTTCGGCCCGTTCACGAGCCTTCTTTATTTTTTCTTCATTTCTTCGGGCTTCCTCTGCTTCTTCCCTGTCTCTTTGCATGTTAAATGATTTAACCTTGCCGGCGTCTATTTGATTTTGAATAGCATCGGTTTGTTCCATGTTTTTGATAGATGCTTCGGTCGAAGCCATTGCATCCCCCAAAGAACCGGCTTTCTCCGTTAATTTATCAAACTGTTTTTTCGCGGCATCCGTATTCTTCTTAAACTCTTCTACTGCATCTGATACTTGTTTGAAGCGACTATTGACATCTGTTCCTTGGCTATAGTCTAATTCAAGATTTACGCCACCGGATCTCAATGACTCCTGAAATTCTCCCAATCCAGATTGGGCAGCATTTAATTCTTCTTGCGCTGCTGTACGAGCAACTAAAAGACGTTGATTTTCCTCTTGTGCTTGAATTAAGTATCGTTGAGCGTCCTCACGTCGAGTGGCATTTGGGGCATATTTCACTCCTATTTCTCTTCTTTGTATTGCTTTTTGTATTTCGGGTAATTTTTCATTTATCTCATCGATACTCCGTTGAGCACGTTCTTGCTGCTGTAAAAGTCCAATAATATTTTGAAGAGAAGGAAGGTTCCCTTGTTTGAACTGCATATCAAAAGCATGAGCTTCCGCAGCATCTCGGGCCTTGACTGCCTCCGAAAGCTGTTTGCCAATATCCATGTAATTAGCCTGCTCCACGCCTAAATCACGCTGTCTGATTTTCTGGTCCAGATTCTGATCAACCATCATCAAGCCGTAATCTCGCTGCCTCTTGGTGATTCTTCCTTCCTGGTAGCCCACTTCCAAGTTGACGCGGTCAAGCTCCGCCTGGCGTGTATCAACGCCTTTCTGGCGGGCCGCTTCCTCCCGTCTCAAGCGAATTTGTTTTTCAAGCTCTTCCGTCTGATATTTAAATTCCCGGGTAATTCCCTTTACATAGTTTTGATACTCTTCATTAACGGTCTTGGTACGTTCTTGCTGGTTGAATTCCTGCAAAGCCTGATAACTTGCCCGGATAGCCTGACGAGAAGATTCGGCAATCTCTTTGCTATGCTCCTTCATTTTTTTGGCGAGATCCGCCGACTTGTCTTCCGTTTTCCCCATCCATTCGTAAAGCTTCGCTCCGGCCAGAACGGCAAGCGACATCGCTCCGGCCAGACCTGCGCCGCCTCCGAAGCCTATCACCAGCCCGGGAATGTTGTTCAGGATGCCCTTGATGCCGTACTGCACGTCGTCCATGAAATAGGCGACCTGCAGCAACCCCTGCCCCATACGCTTGACGCTTCGGGTTGCCTGCTGGCTGCCTTTGTCCAGCTGATCCGTCGACTTGTTCAGCGCGTCGATCTGCTGTTTGGCTTCTTCCACGCCTTTTCCGTCCAGCGTGGACTTGAGTTTGATTTCGATTTCTTTCTTGGTTGCCATGGTGGTAGATGTGGAGGGTTATCGTTGTTCGCGGGCTTCTTCGATGACGAAAGCGGGCAGTTTCCCGGCGGTGAGGGCGTTGCGGGATTCATCCACGCGTTTCTTCAAGGATTCCAGGAGCATCATATCCCGGATGATGACGCCGAAGGCATGGGAGGGATCGACGCCGGCGGCTTGAGAGGCAGCAAAGACGCTTTCCTTCAATTCCTGCGCCGCCTGGTTCAGGTTCGGGTTCTTGCCGCATTCTTCGGCGAATTCAATGAAAAGCCGTTCTATTCCGTTTTGTTGTTGTTCGTTCATGATGGATTATTCTGTTAAGATGGGTATTCGGTGGAAGTGTAGCGGATGACGAGGGATAATCCGAACGTACGCCCGGGCGCCGTGGCTGCCGCGGGATAGGACTCGTCTCCGAGACCGTCAAATGACTGGGGGCTTTCCAGCATGGCATGCTGCTCATAGATGCCGTTCTGGTTTTCCACGACCAGCTGCCAGTCCGAACGGATTTCCACGCCGGGAGAAAACGTCCATTTCACGTTTCCGCCCTCTCCGGTGGAAACCGCCTCGCTGCTGGTCGCCAGAAGAGAGGCAGACCCGTTTTCCACCCGGTAAAGCGTTAACGTGCCGGAATTGGAGCTGGTGGGGTTCGTCGTGATGATTTCCTGCAGGGTCAGTCCCTTTCCTTCGGGGTTGCCTGCCGGGAAGTCCGGATAAACGTCCGAGGGAATAAACCGCCATGAGGAATAACTCATCGGATTATCCGAGTATTCCCCTCCGGGAGGGGGAAGCTGATGATTTCGGGTGACCAGTCCTGCCCTCAATACGCGGATTGTCTGTTTTAAACCGGAATCTGCCTGTGTCGCGGAAACGACGACGGAGCCGGCCGCTCCTTCATTGGGCGCCGCGGTTAACGTGAATGACCCGTTGTTGCCGTTCGTGATATCGGAGATGACAACGGAAGAGCTGGGAGAATTGGGCGCCCAGTCAACGCTGACTGCTCCCGGGTCATAATAGGAAGTCACCTGGACCTGGTAGCTTCCTCCAGTAACGGGGACCTGTACCTGGGTTGGAGCAAGGCTGAATGAGTAAGAGGGTTGAAGCTGACGAAATTCAACCTCAACAGCCTGTCCTGTTCCGTCCTGAATGACCTGGAGCGACATGGTCCTGTCCTGGTCTCCTTCATTGGCAGCGACGATAACCTTGAATGTCCCGTTGTTGCCGTTGACGATATCGGAAACGGTTAATCCTTCGGAAACGTCGGCAATCTGCCAACCCTGCCCTACCGGTCCAGGGCTGAACGACGATTCCACATTAATGGTGTATTCGCCTCCCTTGACGGGAACGTCGAAAGAAGAGGGCGTCACGCTGAATATCCAGTTGGAATTGTCCGGGGTCCGGTCGGTGACCGTCATGGTCAGCGTGACCAGCAGGCATAGATAGCCGTCCTCGGGGGACGGCGGAGGAATGAAATTCTCCGTCTCAAACTGGTAGCCGGTGATGACGGCCGCAAACCGCCATTGAGGCTGGTCGGCGAACTGCAGGTACAGATAGCCGTTCTGGTTGCTGGCCAGCCACAGGGCAAGATTCTCCTGATAGGAGGCCATATCCTGATAATCCGTGAACCAGCGGTAAAACGCGATGGTGCGCTGCTCCACGGCGCTTCCCAGCCCCTGCGCGAACGCCCGGGGACCGTCTACCAGCGACGTTTCAAACGCTTCGATGGAACCTCCGAAGCGGGGAGGATCCGGCGTATCGTCCCAGAGGTTGAGCAGCTGGATCTGGTTGCCGGCGGCGGAAACGTAGCGCGCCGCGTAGGGGGCCTGGTAGGTCATGAGGGTTACTGGTTGAGGTAGTCCTTCACCCCTTCCGCAATGGCTTCCGCAATTAGTCCGGGATGGTCCTTCAAGATAGAGGCGTTTTCAGGATTGGTGATGAAGCCGCATTCGCACAGCACCCACGGGCAGCGGGTCTTTTTCAGGACGGCCAGTCCCGGGCGCGACTGCACGGTGTTGGCCCGTCCGGGCAACAGCCGGGCAAGAGGTTCCGCGATGCACAGCGCAAGCCGGCTTCCTTTGACGCTTCCCGGGTAGAAACATACATGGGCGCCATGAGCCTGGGGATTGTCAGCCGAATCGCAATGCAGGGAAATTCCGAAGTCATAGCCTCCTTCGTTGGCGGCCTTGATGGTATCGCTCAAGTCCTGGGCATTGGTCATCTTCGGGTAATCAATCACATCCACCCGGGCTCCCAGCCGTTCCAGCATGGGGGCGAGGCGTTCGGCGATGGTCGTGACGACGGCGTGTTCTTCAAGCCAGTTTCCACGGGCTCCGGTGTTGTTGGCATGTCCAATATCAATGGCTATTTTCCTGATTATTCTCCTTTAATAGTTGATTGTTAATATGGTTGAACTTGTAAGAAAAACTTTACAGTTGCTGTTTATCCAGACGGCGTTCAATGTTTTCAATTCTTACGGATAAGAGTTGAATGGCTTTGGCGGTCTCGACCTGGGCCTGCGTCTGTATGGACATCAAGTCAAGAATCCTGTCATTATGGTGTCCCATGACATCTCCTATGTACCAGCATGCGGCACCGCAAATGACCAGCGACAGCATGACGCAGGCCACAAGGGGCGATGTTTTCGCAAAATCCAGGAAATGAGCCGGCACTTCGGAGAGCTTACACATGACCTTATTTCTTGGAGGGGATGACCTGCACGACGGGCGGAACGTCCGTAACAGGCTGGGCCTGGGAATAGGAAATATGCCCCGGTTCCAGCACCAGACAGGAGCCGTCCTTGCATACCACCGTCTTTTCCGCCGTCATGTCTACGGAGTGCCCGCAGCCGGGTTGCGTCAGAATCCCCGCGGCAACCAGGGCCCCAATCACAGCTCCGGCGATGACTTTTGCCCAACTCTCTTTAATACCCCAACCGGTCAGGAGACCAGTCAGCCAACTCACTTTTTCTTTATTCGTGTTCATATTGTGTAGTAAAGAACTTGAAAAACTCCACGGCGGCGGGTTCCGTGATGATAAAAGCCGGGTAGTCCGAGGCTGTAAAAATCCTGCGACCTTTTGTCTCCGCATGGACGGCCTCAACAGTCAAAGACACTGCATCAATCAGTGTATAGGTTCCGTCTTCCGCAAGGGTCAGGGCATTTTTTCCCAGCCTTGCCCACACCTGAACAGCCTGCCACGGCTCCGACAATCCCACCAGCGCGGCAACGACGGCCTGCATGGCCGGTGCCTGCTCCGCTGGTATCTCGTCCTGATTAAAGCGGGCCGGAGGTCGATAACCGCCCTTGTCCTGATAAATGGGCGTCAGGGTAAATTCATCCCACTGTCCCGGCTGGGGGAACTGAATCTGTATCTCTGCATTATTCATGATTCTAAAGGCACGTTAATATCTTCAAAATCAGCCGTTTCCTCGGATTCAATGGCATTGACGGCCATTGCTTCCAATGCGTGATAGGTTGGATTGGTCAATCCATTGGCATAAAGGTGCCTGGTGCCTGTGCCCGCGTCGGCTGAAAGGGCATATGTTTTCTCATTGCGCGCGTCGATAATCAGGGTGCTTACGCCTGTTCCTGCCTCGAAAGCGATGAAGCCGCGGAGAGAAGCTATCTTGAACAGGGTATTGGTACTGCCGCCTCCCAGCTCCATATAAAGAGCCGCCTTTTCCTCCCGCACTGCTGTACTCGGCAGCCCGCTCTGCATGTAAATAAGCCTGTTCAGCCCGTTCGGCATCAGCTCATTATGGCCTACCGGAAGAAATACGGTTGTCGTTTTCACCTGCCAGTGTCCAACGGACGATACATAAAAAATTTCCCTTACTCTGATATCATACCCCTTGCGGACAGTATCGTAAGGCGTATTGATGGTGACATCGATGACTTCCCCATGGTTGACGGCCAGCTCGTTCCCCGGAATCATAGAATAAGAATCCATCGTCAACCCGGTTCTGTTGGTTTTTGAGCCGCGGCCTATGCCAAAAGTAAATTTAGCGAAGGCTGTCGCGTTGACCGCAAGGGAAAATCCGCACACGGAACTGTAATTAAATTGACCGTTAGGCCCTATCAGGGGAATAACCGCTGACCCGTACGCATTGGCCCCGGCAGAAGCTGCGCCCACCGAAAAACGCTGCGTCAACCCGGCAAGAGTACCTTTGGAAGATTTAGAAATGGAACCCGCGACTGTGATCGAACTGGAATTAAGGTATATAGGCTGAACCAACGCTGATACAGCACCGGCCAATCCTAACGTATAAAAGCGATTAACCGCGCCCGTATCGGTCGGCGCGCCCGCGGCAAGCGGGATGTTGACGCCGCCGTTGGCGTTGACGGCGCTTGAGAACGTGGCCGCCCCCGCGCAGTTGAAGCTGGCGCCCTGGGAAATATTCAGAATGCCGGTCTCTACCATGAAGGTTCCGCGCAGCCAGCCGCCCGACCGGAGATCAACGGACTGGTAAAACCGGGTGATTCCGTAAATCTGATTCAGGGTTCCGGCGCTTCCGCTTCCGTCCGGGTTGTTGACGACCAGAGGCCCGTTGATAGTAGCCGATTCAGCGGTCAGGGCGCCTCCGATGTTGACGTCTCCGACGTTGGACGTCAGGGTTCCCGGATCTCCCTTTTCCCCTTGCGGCCCCTGGGGGCCTGCCGGACCTTCCGGCCCCTGGGGGCCCTCCGGGCCTTGAGGCCCCGCCGGTCCTGTATCTCCCTTCGGTCCCTGCTCCCCGGTTTCGCCCTGCGGCCCGCGTTCCCCGGTTTCGCCGCGTGGACCTTGCGGCCCTTCGGGGCCGGTTTCACCCCGTTCACCCTGCGGGCCTGACGGTCCCTGAGGACCAACATCCCCGCGGGGAATCGTGAAATTGAGCAGATAGGATCCCACTTCGGACCCCTTGACGGCTTCCGCGTTGGCGGGCGTCCCCGGTTCCCCGGTGGTGACCTGACCCACGGACAGATTAAAATTCTCGGCGTACTTTTTGGCCTGCTCCGCGTACCAGGCGGCGCTGGACGCGTTATCAAGCACCACCTGCACGCAGCCGCTTCCTTCCGGAAGCTGCACGACGACCGCGCCCGCCACGGCCTGCTGTTCGTCCGGCAAGTCCGGCGTCACCCGGCCCGCAGAAACAAAGCGTCCGTAGATGAGCGGGCTTTCCTCGCTGCCATCGTCCATGAAGACGTCATAGGACCACATGCCCGCAGGCACCGAAGCCCAGGAAATTACGCCATTGCCCTCGTCATCGCGTGAAAAGCCGAACTCCGTCACGCCCGTCTTGAGACGGACAGCGCCGCGCAGGGTGACGCCGCTCATATCGACGGGATCGCCCTGAAAATCCACCACGCGGACGACCAGGGACTGGTTCAGCCCTGTGACGGTCCGGATATCGTATTTACCTGCCTGCTGCCTGGAAAAAAAGAGGATGCGGGGGAGCAGCGCTCCCCCTGGTGAAACACGTCAGGAACCCGGCACCGGCGTCACGTCCTGCACATTGGAAGGCGTGAAATTGTAGTCGCCGCGGTAATCCATTTCGAACTCGAACTGGGGTGAAGCGATCGCCGTGGTGTGTTCGGGGTCCTGCAGGAGGCGCAAATCTCCGTGCGCCACGCCCGTCAAGTACACCGTCCCCACGTCGTTCTGATACCAGAAACGGATATGTCCGGAAATTTTATTATCCCCGCCATGGCCGACGGTGGTCGATTCCTCTCCGTTGGCGGGGGTAGCTCCCAGCGCAAACGCCAGTTGGAAATATTCGGGAGACATGTCCGGCGTGGTGAACGTCAACCGCTTGCCGGTGGTCGTGTTCTTGCGTTGCTGGCGGTATCCCAATGCGCCACCGTAAAAGCGCGTTACTTCCCCTTCAACCTGTGTTGCGACGGACTGGAACGCGCCCAACAGCCCGAAACTCACCCAGGGCGCTTCCGGACCGGCGGTTGGATCGGTCGGAGGATTGGCGGGAGGCTCCGGATATTGGCCGGGGCCGGTAACGTAAGAGGCTCCCTCATCCTCGGTCACTTTGATGCCGTCGGGGAGGAAAATAGCCAGAACGCCGGTAATCTGCGGCGTTACATTGCGGTTGCTAAAGGTGGGATCGTATGTAGTTGCCCTGATGCTTGAAATGGTTAGTAGATGATAGTTGCCTTGCCGTCGGCTTCCAGCTTATCGGCGAGTTCTTTTGTAACACGGATTTCTGCTCCTTTCAAGAACGTTGAACGCCCTATATGTGTTTTCCTTGCGAGAAAACGGATCTTCGTGTCGATGACGGCGGACTGCTCCGTCTTCTTCTCCGGTTCGGTGTTGGCTGCAGTTGCTTTGCTCATTTGATGTCAACAAGGTTGAGGGTTGCCAGAGCTTCCGCGATGGTCGCGGGAAGTTCCGGGGTGTCGGTTTTCATGGAGAGGCTGATCACCAGTCCTCCGTCCAGTTCGGCGCGGGTGCGAATGACCCGCACGGCCTTCTTGTCAGTTGTTTTCTTCTTTTCGTCCGGTGCGGACGGCGTTTTGTCGGCGGTTTCGCGGGGTTCGTCCGGTTTTGGGACGTTCTTCCGCACGGCCTTCTTGTCAGTTGTTGATGTGTTCATTGAATTGCGGATGGTTTCTCATGTTAATATTAACCGGGGCACGGTAATCCACGGTCAAAACGTTCATTTGCCGCTTCTCGCCGTCAATGATGGCGGAGGAGGAAAAACGGCCTCTGATTTTGGGTTTCATCATCGCCGGTGCGGAAAAGGGAAGAGGATTCCAGTTCCACAGGGCTTCTTCAATCACGTCCCCCACCGCCCGAAGATAATAATCAGGCGTCAGGCATGCCGCCGGGAACAGGGATGCGTTGTGATAAATGGAGGCGATGATGAAATACTGACGCCACATCGTCGGCGCTTCCGTTTGTCCGTGCCCGTCCTGGTATTCTGCCGCGTCCCCGGGGCACACCAGAACAACGCCGTTGTTGCCCATCGCCGACATGATGATGTCGTTGGCGGCGTACTGTGGGTCAAAGGGACGTTCGAAGATGTGGCAGTTCAGCGCTCCCAGGTTCTTCAGGCGCTCAATGATGCGCCGGCACATGGTCTGGTCGATGGAGGGGATCATGGTTCGTTTCCGATGTTGGCAAGGTAGGTTTCCGCGGCGCGCTGCGCCATCCGGTCCATCGTCGGGAGAATTCCCGGCGTGGGCGGGATCGTGACTTCGCGGCACAGCACGTAGAGCACGTCGCCCGTTCTGGCTCCCTGGCGGAACAGTTTGCGGGCCGCTTTCTTTCCGGTGGATGATTGCGCCGTCTTGAGGATGAGGACGCCGGTCACATTGCCGTTGCGCCCGCCGTTTTTGGAGGGGATGAATTGCAAGTCCTCTTTGCGGAAGCCGGCGCTGTAAATGCTCCGGGCTCCGCCATGGCCGCGGGGGGCGTTGATGGTGGGGATAGCCAGGTTCCGGATCGGGTTCCCGGTGATTTCCGAGGTGCGCCCCGTGGGCCGGAGCGGCCCGCCCAGATAACCCTGGGTGCCGATCCAGTGCAGGCCGATGCCGCGCCAGGCGATGGAGACGCTGACGCCCTCGGCGG
>ULSN01070926.1_pt1 | contig 15285 bp, 8 predicted proteins | sample 1956771 | NCBI WGS metagenome assembly ULSN01 (sample SAMEA4835709, study PRJEB28245) | human gut metagenome | biome: gut microbiome; material: fecal sample | place: Denmark | collected 2008
GGTGAATTTCCTGCATTCGGAGATTCACAGACTCGTGCTATAGGTACACTTGATCCGGGCAAGACTTCATGGGCTGAAGGAGATGAGTTGCTTCTGGAGATGACCAGTAAGACTTTTGGGACTAAGTATGCTGCTTTTACATATAATGGCAGTAGCTGGGAATTGACAAGTGGCGAGCTGTCTTATAAAGAAGACGAAGGGCCAACCTTTCCTCATGTATATTATGCCCCTAATTACAAATGGGAAGCTGGCAAATTAGTTTTGAAAGAAGGTAAGGCTGCTGGAACCGATGAATACATCGAGGGAAAAGCCTACACCCTTAATGGTCAGAGTATAAATGTAGAATTTGCCAAGGCAACACGCAACTATTCCCGCCTCCGTATTGCAACTCTACCCAATGAGCAAATAACAGTTGATACCGAATATTTCACTCCTGCGGGCAGCAGCGATATGAAATGGGATCAAAATTATGCCCTTACATCTGATGAAAATGGCAATGCCTATTTATATGGTACTTTTGTAACAAATTCCAGAGTCGATGTGAAATATGGGGAAGTTCCTTTGGCAACTTATAAATTCACGCAAGAAACAAAAAATGCTAAGAGTTATGCACTGGATGCTACTGTTGTTTCGCTGGCTGACGAAGGTCTCTCTTTCGATCAAATTGTGGAAGACGTCAAGAAGGAATTGTATGCGGGCAGGACTTACATCAATCTCGTTCTTGCTCCCGATGCGGATAAAAATACATTGGTTGCAATATATTACGGACTTCGAGATGCAGGGTATGGGAGTATAAACCTTACTTTGATAGGATGTAAGAAGATTCCTTATGAAGGATTTAAGCATTTTGACATGCTGAAATCCATAGCCCTCCCAGATGTTACAGAAATTGAGGAAAATGCTTTTTCAGATTGTCCAGGGCTTCAAAAAGTAGTTTTAGGCAATCTTACAAAAGTATATGGTAATGTCAGAAATAATGGTATCTTTGATGATTGTGAAACCCCGTCCATCGATTTGGTTTTGTCAAAAGACCAGAAAGCTATGAATGATGGCGAAGCCGAAGGTAGATATTGTTGGACTGCTGATATTATTATAGATTATAGTGGTAGTAACAAACATCATGGAAAAGAATTCCTCGGGTATGAATTTAAGTCCATTACATGTGATTATCAAGTTCAATAAAATATAGGCAGAATGAAAATCTCTTCTGCCTATATATACAAATAGATAATTTGTTTAATTTCAAATATAGAATAGTCGTATGAAAGCAGATAGAGAATATAAAAAACAACAAACGAGAATTATACAATCAGTAGAGAAGAGGAAAGCGAAAGTTGCTGTTCCACGGATTGCTGATAGAAATAGTTCTACAACAGCACAGTTGTTCAAGGTTCCAAATGGCTTACATGACATTATCGATGATGTCACTAAGGTTCAGAATGATATAAAAACAACAGGTTCTACAGAAATTTCTCTATATGGTTCCGAAAAATGGGCACATGAAACAAGATTGGCCGCTTTACGTAAATTAGATGAATGGGGATTGGTCAAAGAGCTTTATGCACAATCAACATTAAACTTAAATGCTTATAATACATTAGTGGGATTTGGAACAGATAATGTTAAAGAACCTGATGGGTTAATAATATCAAATGTTTCAGGCAATTATGTTTATGCTGGAGAAAATAAGCTAATAACCGGTGAATTCAGTCAACTAAACTACAATATAGAAAAAGCTCTGGCACAATTGTGTTATGAGAACAGAGCGGTGTTCTATTCTGGGAGTCATTTAGTTGCAAGAATAGCAATACACCCTTTATCTCAAGCGGCTTTACATCTTTCACAAATGCGTTCAAATATAAAAAAGAGAATGAATACTATTTGGTATAATAAAATGCTTTTTGCTTATGAAACAGGCTGTGATCATAATCATATTACATGGAATTCTTTACCTACACTTCATTTAATAATTAGTCTTGATGGACGCACAATCTATTATGTGTATATGTACTATACAGAAAATGGTATAGAATCTGTCCAATCAGTCATTTTCTCATGAGAACTTAAATATAATCAACAAGTATGCTACCTGTGTTAAAAGATACTTTATGTAGTTTAAGTAAAACTCTACGTTGTGAGTTTGAAGTTGACAAAGCTCAACTTCAATACTTTCTTGCGTTAGAATCTGACTGGCATGAGATATTCCATTGGCTAATGGAATCAGATGACAAATTGTCATCTGATGATAACGATAAAGACCACCATGAAAAAATCTCTGCCTTATGGCACAATCATGTCCTTACAGTTCTGTTGGATATTCGCCATAAAAATCTGAAAAAGTACGCAGTTTCATTTGCCAATGGTTGCGGTACGACTTTGCAGAATGAATATACAGAAGACCTTCGAAGCAAGATAGAGGGATGGATTGGTAGATTATCTATCTATTTGAACACTGCCTATACAGAAGGTATGCCAACACCTGCTGTTCATATTGCCGAAAGCATAAAAGAGCAACTTGAAAAGTCTCTCCCGATAGCAAATTCTTCTCCTCGTAGGCGTAACTTCATCCAAAGAATGTTGGACGAGAATAATCGTCCCTATTTCTCGATGCTCGGTGCTGTAGTGGATATTCAGTCGAAGTTCGACTTTTATATGGACCAGATAGAGAATAGCGGTGATATGGATGCTGCCCAAGCACTGCTTCTTACTTTTGTACGAAACTATTGCCGCATTGTGAAACGGTTTAATCATAAGTTAGAGGAATTACCAAGCTTCTATTTCCATGAGATATTAAAGGCGACACCGAAAGATGCTATTCAAGATAGTGCATACGTGGTCTTGTCTCCAAATAAGGAGATGGTAAACAAGACGTTTTCACTTCCAATGGGTACACGTTTTGTTGCAGGCGAAAGTACGGAAGGAAATACGCTGTATTATTCTCTTGCAGAAAAAGCATTTGTTGTTCCAACCATACTCGAATCTGCACATACTATGTTTCTACAAGGAACAAGAGTAATCACTGCTCCTATAGCCCTTGAAGGTAAGGATAATGGCGTGCTCTTCAAAAACAACAATCCTGCCAACGAGCAGCAAGAGTTAGGTTGGGCTATAGCCTCTCCTATGCTATTACTTGCAGAGGGGACACGAAATGCGTCTCTTCGCTTTATGATGGCAGGAAGAATGGATTTGGCGCAATCGATTGCAAGCAACACCACATTTCGTTTGTTTACAAGCAATGAGGATGGTTGGACAGAGAGAGAACTTTCTGTTGTTTACAATAAGCAAGAAGAATGTCTGTTGTTTACATTTACAATTGCAGATGGAGATAATCCTCTTTCTGTTTGTAGCAAAGACATTCATGGTATAGATACGGCATATCCTACAGTACGCATACTCATCAATGATTTGCCTATCAACGTTACAGAAATGGCAAGTGTCCTGTTTAGGGATATTCAAATAAAGGTAGAGGTTTCAGACATCCGTACTTTTAGCCTGTATAGTGAAGTTGGCGAAATGGACTCCACACAACCATTCTATCCGTTTGGTACAACAGGCGAAAAAGGTTCGTGGTTCATTTTCGGTAATGAAGAACTGGCAGCGAAGAAAATTCAGAGCGTGGTTCTGAAAGGAACATGGAACAAAATACCTGATGGTGGCTACACCTTATTATATAAAGACTATGACTTAGAGCAGCCTATAAAAAATGGCAGTTTTAAGGCTATCTGCGAATGGCAGGAAAATAGTCAATGGAATGTTTGCGGCAACTCCCCTATTCAACTGTTTGAAACTGACAAGAACAGAAATGTTAAGGAAGATGTAGAGTTGACTTTGAATATTGCCGACAATTCAATATTGGGGACAAACAACTCGTATGCTTATACCAAAAAGGCAAATGGATTCTACCGCATACGGTTGAGTGAGCCAAGCATTGGCTTTGGCATGGATGTATATCGCAAGCAATTTGCAGAGGTCATGGTATATAACAGCAAGGCTAAGGAAAGGTATCAGAAACCTGTACCTGACATGCCTATAATGCCGATGCTTGCAGATACAACATTGTCTTATACGGCAGTAGATTGTTTAGGTGAAAAAGGTACATTATATAGAATCAATGATACCAATGGATATGAGAAAGTTGAGTTGGAAAATGGCAATATACCATTACTTCCCGACCTTGGCAAACATTACGTATATCTCAATCTTACAGAAATAGACCATGTTAAGCAAATTAGGTTCTATTTCAATCTGCGGTATGCGAAATATGGTAGTCGTATAGGTTCTGTCAAAGATAGTGCTGCATCCGTTATAGAGTATAGTAATTGTGGTGAAAGCCAATGGAAACGTTTCCCATCGGAGTGCATCTTGCAAGAAGCCACAAACGGATTGACACGTAGTGGATTCATGGTGCTAAACACTTATGACAACACTAACAAATGCCTGTTTACAAGTAACGAGGTTTGGATTAGAATTGGTTTTGAAAATGATGTAGCTCCCAACAATATCATTGTTGATGGCATCTATCTGAACTGTTTCAAGGTGCAATGTGAAAATGGTGATGGTAGACAGCTACCAGCGGATTCAATATCTGCCTTGGCTATTGAAGATCCAAGGGTGTTGGAAGTAAGTCAACCTATGGATGGCTTTGGTGGAAAACTTGCCGAAAATGAAAAAGCGATGTCGATAAGAACTACTACTCGCATATCAACCCGCAATCGTGCCTTGAATGGCTGTGATTATGAGAAAATGATATTAGAGCGGTTTGATGACATCGAAAAAGTTTGTTGCATACCTGTGGCTAAAGATAGCAGTGATGTCCGTATAGTTGTGTTCCCTCATCCCGAGAAGCGTGTGTTGCCACAGTTACCAAATTGGAAATTGGCAGAGATAGAACAATATATAAAGAGTTTTGTTTCACCTTTTGCTAAGATCCGAGTGGTTAACCCTACATACGAGACGATAACAATCAACATGACGGCTATATTAAAGAAAGATGGTGATGCAGATGAAGCGCGGAGGAGACTATACAGACGTATCTACAATTTCTTTGTGCCGTGGTTCGTCAAGGCGCAACTACCAGAACTCGGCAAACGCTACTCGTATGAGGAACTGAAAGCATGGTTGGTGAATGACGAAGGTATAGAGCGTTGTGTCTCTTTAACTATCGAAGGAGGACACAATAAGTCATCTTATGATGCCAAGGGTAAACTCGAAGATGTGTATTACCTCAGTAGTACTGAAAGCGGTATCCTTTATCCCAAGGATATAAATATCACAATCACCGATGCTGGTGAAGGAATTGAAGATTCAAGTATTGGTACAAACTTTATAATTGGTTAGAGTATGAGCGACAACAAGAAAAATAGAGAAGAACTAAAGAACTATTTCCGCAAAGGAAATGTTCCGACAGAAGAGCATTTTGCGCTTCTGATAGATTCTGTGGTCAACATCGTAGATGACAAACCGTTGTTTGCTACTGATATGCCGGAGAATGAATCTCTAAAAGAAGAGAATACAGAAGAGAGGATAAAGCCTGAGCAAGCAAGTGAAACTTCGGTTGATGCGTACTTGACTATACCGGCAGATGGCGATTGGTATCAATTACCTGTAGAGTCCGCTGTAGATAAAGAAATTGATGGTTGCAGAATCTATCGAGTTTATGCTTCATGTTACAATAAACGAGAAGATTCCTATTACCTGTGCGTGGCGACAGCCTCACACTGTAGTGGTAAAGATAGAAAAATCCTATCACCACAGAAACATTGGTGGGGATGGTCGGGAAACATCAAGATACGTTGGTATTATAAAGATGACCAACTATTTCTGCAAATGCGAAGTAAAGGAGATAAAAAAGGAGTGAAGGACATAGCGTATCGAATAGAGAAAATTTGGAACTTCACAAATAGTGTATAACCCATAAACTATATGACAATGAGCGACAATGGTATATATATTAGCAGGCAGTCAGAAGATGAACTCTATGCCGAATTGCAAAAGAGAACCATTCAAGAAATACAAGGACTATCTGGGGATGTGTGGACTGACTTCAATCCACATGACCCAGGTGTGACCATTGCAGATGTGGCCAATTATGCCTTGACCGAATTGTCGTATAAGCTTAGTTTTAAACTGGAAGACTATCTTTCAGACACTAATGGCAAATATTCCATTCAAAAGTATGGTTTGTTTCCAGACAATGAAGTATATCCTACCTCACCTGTAACTACGGATGATTATCGTAAGTTGATTCTTGCGCATTTCCCTGCTGTAGAAAATGTTGGTATTGAAACAGACTGTGAGCATGGAATATATCATGTCCGTTTACGTTTGTCTCCGTTTTTCAAAGGTACTGACATTACTAAACGAGTAAGATGTTTTTTCCACAAACATCGTAACTTATGTGAAAACATAGGTGAAGTGAGTATCGTTGAGCCTCAAAACTTATTATTTAGTGCTGATATAGAACTTGAAACAGACGTGGATGCCATCGACGTATTGGTGCAGGTTTTCCATACTGCCATGTCCTATATTGCTGGGACAGTGAAAATAGAGGCAAAACCACAAGATGATTTCGCTGTACTAAGTCCTGATGAGTGGTATGACGGAGCCGTTGAGGATGTCCGTGTCAGTATTCCAACGCAAAAGAAAACTGAAACGGAACTGTATCACATATTGATGGACATTAAGGGAGTTAAAAACTTCAAGACCTGTTATTTCTATGAAGATACTCCAGACGGAATCTGTGAATACCGTAGGAAAAATGATTTTAAGGGAATTTATAAGTTGGAAATTCCCAACGACCTTAGTCTCATAAAGGTTAGAGTGGGTAATGAAACGGTTGCAATAGATTTCAACCGTTTCAAGGAGAAGTTACGTGCTTTCTATTTTACGAAGAGTACATCAAGAATGCGTTTCTACTTACAGGAACACAAAACTAAAGATGGAAGTTGGGAGAACTGCCCAACAGAAAGCTTGCGTGAAGCTACATACAGAGACGTATATGAGCATTATCCTCTGGAAAATGACCTTCCTCGTTGTTACAAGACAAGCGAAAAGGACTTCACGAAAAATATGACCAATGAAGAAAAAGAGGATGTAAAGAACTTTGGAAGCTATCTTGCTTTGTTCGATAAAGTCATTGAAAGAGGTTTAGGAGAATTAGATAGCGTGAAGACTTTGTTGTCCTTGCGTGAGGATGGTGTGAACACAAAAATGAAACTACGCTATCTTGATTTTCTTGACAACCTGTATGGTGTAGATAGCGAACAAAAGTGGCAATACGAGTTTGGCAGTTATGGTGAGATGGAGACAGAGATGATACGTCGCAGAATGAAATTCTTGCAAGCATTGCCAATTCTGACTCGTGACCGTTTCAAGGCTATGGATATAATGGATGAACGGTCAGTAAAAAATGTTGCTGTCATAAAGCAATATGTATCACTTCTTCTTGGATTTCGGAATAATGAGCAAGTGTCTGTTGGTAATGTGTTGCCAAGCCATAATCTAATCATTATGGGGGAAAGTAGTAAAGGCAAGCATTTTAGAGACAAGCTCAACTCTATGCTGATAGATGAGAAGATGCTTGATGAAGAGTCGGTTATGCCTATCATTCCAAACAAGGCTCCATCTACAGAAAAAGAAAAGCAGTTGAGATATAAATATATACGTAAGAATCTACCGATATTCAACACGAATTTCATCAGTGGTGGATTATTCCGTAATGGAATCAATCTCAACAATTACAAGATAGTGGAACTTGAGCGTGAGTATTTATTGGTGTTCCGCAATGAGGAAGATGGTGAATGGATGAACCTTGGACGTTCAGAAGACAAGGAAAAACTGAATGGCTGGGCGAATACACTATGTCGCTATTTACAAGAATTGAATAATCTTTGCGAGGCGATGTATGTGATAGAAAAAAATCTTTTCATTCCCTCAGAACCATTTACGGTAACTATAGTCTTTACAGGTTGGACAGCAAGGACTCATTCTCCTCAATTCCGAAACAAATGCTTGCAATTGGTTCGTTCCTTACTTCCTGCACACCTAAAGATGGAGGCTTATTGGTTAGGAGCGCAACAAATGCAGTATTTTGAAGAATGTTACCATTTGTGGCGTGACGGACTTGATGGAAGCAACACCTCTGAAGTTCAGAAAGGCTATCAAAGTTACATGATGAAAATACTGGCTACAGACTTTACTGTTGGGGGCAATATCGAAGAAGATACAGATAAAAATAAAGGAGATACATAATGATTCATGTAGGCAAAATATCATTCCATTTCAAGATGGCGGATGAGCAATTCGCCAAAGGACTTTATGCGAATTGGAATGAGTTTTGCCAATCTTGTTTTACAAAAATATTAGAGGAATGTCTTGGTAAATATGATAACAAAGATTCGTATATAGAGGTTGATACTCTTAACTTAAACATTGGCTCTATTGAGCAAAAGGACTTCTATTCTGAGTTTCCTAAGCGTTTGCGTACAGAACTGGAAAGGATAATACTGTCAATTTCTTTAAATGATAATCCTTCTTCTGTCCAAAGGAAACGTTTGGACAATCTGATTCATTACTTAAAATATGGATTCTGTCTTCCAGAATGGAGTATGTATGATTTTGACCTTTTTGAAGATCTTATGTTTTTCAAAAATGAAGAATCAGTATTTGGATTATGCTTTAGCGCATCCTATTGTTTTGAGCGGTTAACAAGACAGCTTGACAAGTGGCAGTTAAATATATTACTTACTCATTGGTTTGTCGGAAAAGATAGTGAACACAATCAAAATATAGTAGTTTGGACTATTCAGAATTTTGATTGTATGCGTTTTCTGCAGGGATATGTTACGGACAATCCATTATTGGCAAGGCATATACCACGTCAGTTTGTTGATGAGAATGAAAAAACTGGATGGAATCTGATTTTGTCATGGTTGAAATCTACAGCATTTGGATATTACGAGAAACAAAGATGTCTTGCTGTGGTTTTAGATACAAGCCCCCAGCTTGTTCTTCGCTTCATTCGTGAAACGACAGAAGACAATATAAAGGATTTGGCATTATTGCTTGATTCAGAGAGTGTTCATAGTATTATTGTTGCAGAAACGGAAAGTCATGCTGATGTTGATATTCCTGAATATTGGCATCATCTATATCTGTGGTTAATAGAATACTATCCATTCAATGGCGTGGCAATGTTTGGTGACAAGCAACATTTTATCATACACTTACATGAACGATTCTTGTTTTTTATCCGCAAGCGTTCTGTATATGCATACCTTTCAAAAGGAGAACTTACCATGCGCTTTTTATTGGAAGTGTTTGGTACTGATTATTGTTATGACGTATTGAACTTGCTATATCATAATCAAGCGTTGAACGAGGATGGCTCACCAATTAACTCTGATTATTTCAGTCGTGAGATTTACGAGATTCTACTAAAGTTGTCGCTTTTAAAAAGTGAGGAGAACTACAATAAAGACATTATAGATAATTATAATGAATTAGATAAAAACGATGTTTTTGTTGATGTAGGTGACTTCTTGAAAAAGATAAAGCCATTTGAGACCTGGTTAATGGATAACATGATTAGCATAGTCCAGAAAAGAGAATTCTTGACATTGTTAATTATGACGCAACCGCAGCAGGTGCTTTGTTGGCTAAAAGAAGTCAAAAACATAAACGTCTTAGAATTTTTGCTACAGGTTGTGAGCACAGAAAATGTGTTCACATTGGTTTCTGTTGTATCATATAATGAATATTCATTGCTTTCGTCCATATATTCATCCCTTAATGAAGTAGCAAAAGAAATACCATGGATGTGCAAGATCGGTATTGTAGATTTGAAGAATATTTACAAGAATTTGGTTGCACATTGGCTTGTTTCAGACAATTCTATTCGTGGAATGGAATTGGTAACGGAAATCGTATGCAATATCTATACAGTTATCTATAAAGGTGTAAGCTTTGATGGATGGAATAAAACAAGAAAAGACAAAGACACTTCTTATGCAATATCTGAAGTGCTTACTGTATTGGCGAGAAAAAATATAATAGATGTAGCTTATACTGAATATATTCCTGCATTTTTCACATACGACACATCTAATGATGTCAAGGTTATCGTTGCCAATATACATGCTATCATAGAGAACTCCTCCTTGTCTATATTAGCAAAACGCAATCTTTTATTATTGTGCTTAGATGCATATACTGGCAAAGCGGAGATTATATTCAGAACGTTAAATGAAAAAGGAATATTGACGCAGGTCATTGAGTTGCTTGACACAACAGTGTTGAGAACGATAATTGTGGAAATGGCAGAAGAAGTAATAAAGATTGGTTCCTCATCATCATTCGTACTCTTTGTTGGTTGGCTTGTTTTGCACGTTTCTGATGTGGCATCAATTTGTTCTATTTCAAAAACTGTTCTCATTCAAAGAATTATAGAGCAATTAATCAAAAGTGAATGGCACATTGAAACAGTAGAAGAACTTGTGCCGTTTACTAAGGATAAGCTTATTCCTAATAGTCAAAATAAAGATATTACTTTTTCTTTGGCATTTATAGCAAATATTGCTTGTGTTGAAAATGTTCACAATGTGATGGAAAAGATAATACGTTTGTATAATGCGACCAATATGTATTCTCTTTTATCATTAGGGAATAACAATACAATTGCAGTATTGTTTGCTCGTATGCAGGAGTATTTAAGAGAGCAGAATATTTGTATTGGTACATCATATAATGCCGCTCGAATAGCATTTGAAAAAAGTTTGAACGATAAGTATTTACTGACTGAGTGGCTACAAAGTTCAGATTACAATGTTTCTATGAAACGGCAGGTGTTGGCTTGGTTAGCAGAGAATGCACCACAAACTTTTATGAGTTTGTGGCAAATGTCTCTGACTGAGAATACCTTTTCTATTTGGAACGACATTGTTGATTTCCAAATGCTAAAGGAAGTGTTCGTATCGGTAGATATAAAAATAGCTAAGGCATTTGTTCATATCGGAAATGTAATCTACCAATGGGTAAATAATAATGCATTATTAGCAGGTTCTTTGTCAGCAGAGAATCTGTTAACATTGCTGATGCTTCAATATGTGGATGAATGCTTACTTGTTGGTAAATTCTTGACAAACTTTAAAGATATTGCAGGATTTGTCATATCTTGTTTGGAAAAGAATATCATTATGCAAAGTGGTCTTGCAGGTATAGAAGAAAGGGTTCTAAAAGATTTAGAGAAACATCTTGTTGATACTAAGAGTTACGAAAAGCAGGTGACATTAAGAGCAAATGCAGATTGCTTAAATGAAAATATAGTTTTATCGAGAAACGTCTCTTATGAGGGAAAGGCTAATATTGAATTGGGCAATACAAATCATTTTGCGACTAAGTGCCTTATTCTTTGCAATGTAGATTTTGAAATGTTGGCAAAATGGTTGTCATCTTCAGAAGTGAGTGACACAGAAAAGAGACACCTATTGCGTCATTATACTCATTGGCAACAATTTGTCTTTTGGGATTTTGTTGAATATATGTATGCTTCCGATACTTTTGAGGTGCAGAAGCTTAGTGAATGGATAGATATTGAAGATTGGCTAATACTTATAGCCCGAATATCCTATTCTTGGGCTGAATGTTTGAAACAGTTGACTGAGAAATCGCAAATATCTGATATGGTATCAGAAAAACTAATCTCTCATGCTTTTGTCTTATTTGTAGCAAGACATAGCAAGGATGATTGGTATAATTACAAGATTATGGATATTGCGAAAGATTATATCGTTGGATTGAAGGATGTTGCTGAACGCAACGGACTTAAAGAAGAGTCAGTCGTCTTGGAACAAGTTGTAACAAACATCCTTTCAGAATTAAAGATTAGCGATATTGAAGAAGTCGATTTAGAATCAATGCCAAAACCAAATTATTTACCAATAGGTAATGCTGGCTTGTGTTTATTCGCTCCATGGCTACTGCGTTTGTTCGGCATGCTTGACTTATTAAATGAGAAAAAAAATGAGTTTAAGAATATAGATGCTAAAGTTCGAGCAATATTTATACTGCAACGACTTGTTACTGCGGAAGAGCGACTCTATAAAGAAACAGAGTTAGCTTTCAATCGGCTTTTAGTTGCTTGTCCTTTCAATGTTCCTTTGCCAAAGAATATTGAATTGACACAAAAAGAAGTTGAGACGATAGAATCAATGTTATCTGGGGTAAAAGCCAATTGGATAAAGTTAAAGAATACTTCTGTCGGTGGATTCCAGAGGAGTTTTATTGAAAGAGACGGATTTTTGGAACAACAAGATAAGAAGTGGGTGTTAACTGTTGATAACAAAGCTTATGACATATTGCTGGACTCACTACCGTGGTCGTATAAGACAATACGCCTACCATGGTTGAAAAAGCCAATCTATGTTAAGTGGCGGAATAAAGAAGAATTTGATAATGAATAATAAGTATTAATCTGTAAAATAAGAAGTTATGAAAGCAGAAAGAACATATAAGAAACAAGCGTCCCGTACTCTTGTGCAGAAAAAGAATAAAAAAGGAGTGTGTCAAACATTAAACTATCAATTGAGTAATATCATTGATAAAAATGGTCCTCTACAGATGAAAACCAAAGTCATGAAACACGAAATAGGTGAATTTTATGATGATGTAAAGTCAAATACAAAAGAGGTTGTAGGAACTCGTATTGATGTTCTTTTAGACCCACACGATCCTCAACATGGGTCAGAGCCTGGGACTGATTTGGATAGAACTATGTGGGCAATTAATACAACATGGAATACGAATTGGATAAAAGGTCATTTACTAAATCACCATATAGGTGGACCAGGAATAGCTTCTAACTTGTATCCCATATCGAAAAGTGCTAATAGTTATCATTATCGCTATGTTGAGAATCAAGTGATAAATATGTTGGGAAAACTTTCTGGAAATCAAGGAATTTATTACTCTGTTGAAGTAACAGAAGCCAATCATAAAGTTTCAAATCCAAATTCAAAACTTACTTGTGAAGCTTATACTGTTGACGATGTTGATAATCCTCAAAAATATGAAGTAATATTTAGAGGTATTGATATATTGTCAGAATTAAACGCTAAACCTCAGCCTGTTTTGGCTAACGGAGTAGATGCTTGGAATAATTCTTTTACAATCGGTCCAAAAGAATACCTGAGTCATAAAAAAAGAGAATATTCAGGTTGGAAATATGAACCCGATGGTAAATATTCGTGGAATTCATACAATTGGTAATTATGAGAATAGAAAAAGTGAAGCAACTCCATAGAAATAGGAGAATTCAAGAATTAAAAAATGGAATTGTAACGAAAATGGTTGATAATAGAAAAAAAAATCAAAGAAATGTCAAACCGACTAATTCCAATTTTCGAAATCAAACAGGGCTTCCCAATAATTTAAAATTGGGAATAGAAAACTTGTCTGGTTATTCTATGGATGATGTTCGCGTGCATTATGGTTCAAGCAAGCCTGCTGCTGTTCAAGCCTATGCCTATACCCAAGGCACGGACATATATGTGTCACCAGGTCAAGAACGTCATCTTCCACATGAGGCATGGCATGTGGCGCAACAGATGGCAGGGCGTGTTGCACCTACGACAGAGATAAACGGAATGCCTGTAAATGATAATGCTGCTCTTGAACATGAAGCTGATGTTATGGGAGCTAAGGCAAATAGTTATTAAAACATATTGGTATGAATGAACATATAGAATGGTTTGAAGCCGTATTAAACGTTGCTATTGGGGTATATTTTCAACACCAAGGTTTTGAAAATCTGTCAATGGACTGCGTAAAACAACCTACAGGGAAGTGGTTGGAGAAAATGACAAATCATCCAAATATAACATTTGAGGAAAGAGTAATCATTATGCTTGCCTTGATGCCACATATCAAACCACAAGCACTTGATTGCTTTTTTCTCCAAAATGGAGCATTGAATAGACCATTTACCCAATTCGGTGGTTGGAAGGGATTGTCACATGGTGGATTTCTTCCAACTGGGGAAACTGCGGTTTTTATAATTGCAGGTGACGATCCTGTTAAACGTTGCAATGTCATTCGTATGTTTCAACGTGATTATTGGTTCTACACATCTAATATATTACGATTAGAAGGAGCAAATGATGGAGAACCATTCCTTAGTGGACAACTACGAGTTTCGGACGAATTTCTAAGTTTGGTACTTCTCGGTAGAGAGTATAAGCCAGACTATAGTATCGGATTTCCTGCAAAACGTATAAGCACATCTTTAGATTGGGATGATATGTTTTTGGATTATGATACATTAGAATCTTTGAATGGAATAAACTCATGGATAGAGCATCAACACACTATCATGGAAACTTGGGGTATGAAGCGTATCCTCAAAGCAGGTTATCGTGCTTTGTTTTATGGACCACCAGGAACAGGCAAAACTCTTGCGGCAACACTACTTGGGAAAAAGAACAATATGGATGTTTATCGGGTAGATTTGTCGATGATAGTATCAAAATACATTGGCGAGACAGAAAAGAATCTTGCTGGGCTTTTTGACCTTGCAGAAAATAGAAACTGGATTTTGTTTTTCGATGAAGCAGATGCCCTCTTTGGGAAACGTTCATCTTCTAATTCTTCCAACGACCGACATGCCAATCAAGAGGTTGCGTATCTTTTACAGCGCATAGAAGATTTTCCTGGTACTATTATCTTGGCGACAAATTTAAAGTCAAACATAGATGAAGCTTTCTTGCGTCGATTTCAATCTGTAGTATATTTCCCAATTCCTACGGAAGAATTACGCTCCGCTCTATGGCAATCTGTGTTGCCGAAAGAATGGCTTGGTGAAGATGCAGAAAGAACTATTGCAACTGCAGCTCAAATCGAACTTTCAGGTGGTATGATAGTTAATATAGTAAGACAAGCAGCAATACTTTTAGCAGGAAGAAAAATAGGACATGTAAATAGTAAAGTTTTAGCTTCTTTGATTGAGAAAATCCAAAGTTAAAAACAAAAATAAAAATGTAAATAATAGTAGTAAACAATATGGAACGCAAAGAACAGACCGGGCATATCTGTAGATGGATGGCTTTAGGCATCATGACTGCCATCGTCATCGTAGGATGTACCATTGTTATCGGCCTATTTGAATGGCGCGACAGAAAGGAGATTGAGTGTAGAAATGCAGAACTGCATCAGTGGCGAAAGAATGTGCATGACTTAAACTTGCACATAACGAAATTGTCACTGCTTGGTGAAATGGTTGCGGATTGGGACTCA
>ULSN01021308.1_pt1 | contig 15252 bp, 13 predicted proteins | sample 1956771 | NCBI WGS metagenome assembly ULSN01 (sample SAMEA4835709, study PRJEB28245) | human gut metagenome | biome: gut microbiome; material: fecal sample | place: Denmark | collected 2008
TCCTGCCGTAAGACTATCGCCAAAACAATTTATCTGCATATCAGTCTTCCTCTGTTAAATTATCCTCTCCGGATGCCGCTGCTTCGTCTTCCTCAGCCTTAACTTCCCTATAATCATCGTTCTGTGGATTTCCGGTTTCCGGTTTCACGTCAGATTTAACCTTTGCAGATAAAACATCCTTTATATCCACACCGGTGGCACCTTTAAGTCCTTCTGTAATCTGTGACACTGTTGTCATAATATCCTGAACAAGCCTTGATGAGTTACCATCGCCATACATAACTATACTGTCAACATTAGCAAGCGGTGTTGCTGCATTCTTAATAACTTCCGGAAGCACGTTAAAATACATCTCCTTAATGGATGCATCCGTCATCTTAGCCTGGGCAAGTGCCTTCTTCTCAATACCTTCTGCTTCTGCAATCGCTTTGGCACGTATAGCCTCAGCTTCAGCAAGACCCTTCGCGCGTATACCTTCCGCTTCCTGCTCGCGGGCATATTTTTCTGCTTCTGATTTCGCCTTAAGTGCCTCTGCCTCCTGCTCCATCTCATACTTTCTGGCTTCAGCTTCTTTCTGACGTTCATAGAGTTCCGCTTCGGCTTTCTGCTGTCTTGCAAATTTCTCCGCTTCGGCCTTCTTCTTAATGTCCGCTTCGAGCTGACGCTCCGTTATCTTAACATTACGCTCCTTCAGCTCGATTTCCTTCTCCTGCTTTGCAAGATTGGCATTGGCAGTCGTAATTTCAATTGTTTTACGCTGTTCCTCTTCCTGAATCCTGTAAGCTGCATCAGCCGATGCCTGCTTCACATCCGATTCCTGCTTAAGTTCAGCCTTCTTTATTGCAAGTTCATTCTGTCTTACAGCTATTTCGGTCTCAGAATTAACCTCAGCATCATTAGCTTCTTTCTTCGCTATTGCCTTAGCCTTGGCTATTTCTTTCTCTGCCTCCGCTCTGGAAATTGCTGCATCCTTCTGGATTTTAACAATATTATCCACACCAAGATTTTCTATGACACAACTGTCATCGACAAAATTCTGTACATTAAATGATACTATATCAAGTCCCATTGCCCCAAGATCAGGTTCTGCATTCTGCTTAACAAGTTCAGCAAACTTCTGTCTGTCGGAAACCATTTCCTGAAGCTGCATACGTCCTACAATTTCACGCATATTACCTTCAAGGACTTCCCTGGCAACTTTGGCTATGTAATCCACAGGCTTATTAAGAAAATTCTGTGCCGCAAGATTAAGTCTGTCAGTCTGATCACTTATCTTGACATTGACAGCCGCATCAACATTAATATTGATATAATCTGCTGTCGGAACTGCACTTGATGTTTTCACGTCAATAGGAATAAGCTGAAGATTAAGTGAATCCTTCTTTTCAAAAAAGGAATCTTAATTCCTGCCTTTCCAATAAGCACCTTGGGCTTCTTACGCAATCCCGAGATAATAAATGCCGTATCCGGAGATGCCTTTACATATCCTGTTGCAAGAATAATCAGGAACAAAATAACAACTGCTGCAATCACTCCATAAAAAATATAATCCATAGTTCTCCTCCTGTGAGCTATTTTCATATATTGTACTACATCTTATGGATTTTGTATACATAATATTATTATTTCAAAGCCAGTCATCAAGGACAGCTTTCAGGCAGTCCAGGTCGACAGGTTTGGCTATATGCCCGTTCATTCCGGCATCAACTGCCATTTTTACATCATTTGAGAACGCCTCGGCAGTCATCGCAATAATGGGTATTTTCTTCAGATCATCTCTTTGATTCTTCCTTATCTGTCTTGTTGTCTCATATCCGTCAATTCCCGGCATCCTTATGTCCATAAAAACTATACTGTAATACCCTGCTTCCCGTTCTTTGAGTCTTGATATGCCATTTCTTCCGTTCGGTGCAATTTCCACATCTATCCCAACTTCCGTCAGAAGTTCTTTCATTACCTCCGCATTAAACTCATCATCTTCCACTAAAAGAATTTTTTTGCCGTTGTAATTAAGTTTCTTGTATGCTTCTATTTTCATTGCCTGATTATGCTCGTCATTGTTATCATCCGATGTCACCCTGAATTTTAATTTAATTCTGAACGTTGTTCCCTTGCCTATATCACTTTCAACTTCAATATCCCCATTCATCATTCTGGCAATGTTTCTTGAAATCATCATCCCCAGTCCGCAGCCCTCAATTCCCTGTGTGTTATGATTATCAGCTCTTGAAAAAGGTTCAAAAATCTTATTGATGAAATCACTTTCCATTCCTATTCCGTTATCTTTAATTACAATGTGATATTCCGCCAATCCACTTATGCCCGGATCGGTCTCAGTCATATTAAAATCTATTTTTCCGGTAGGAGGAGTAAACTTAAATGCATTTCCCAACAGATTTACCAATATCCGTTGAAATCTAAGTTCATCGCCAACCACTTTAGCATGTTTTATATGTATATCACCAATCTGCAACGATGCTCTTTGTCTTTCCCTCTCACCTTCAAACATCATTATCACTTCATTAACAGCATCTGCAATATTAAATTCATTCTCTGTCAGCGACATATGTCCGCTTTCTATCTTGGAAATGTCAAGAACCTCGTTGATGAGGCTCAGAAGATGCCTGCCAGCTATAGTTATTTTATTAAGGTATCCACTTACCCGTTCCGTGTCATTAATATGCAGTTTGGCAATCGCTGTCATACCGATAATAGAATTCATCGGTGTCCTTATATCATGGGACACTCTTGACAAGAATTCTCTTTTGGCCTTATTCGCCCGATATGCCCTCTTGGCTTCATATTCAAATCTCTTTTTCTGTATTTCTTCCTGCCTTACAAAGACATCAATATTCCTTATCGTCATTGTTACTGTTTTTGTAACGCCCTGCTCACTTTCAGCAGGCATTACCGATACCAGGCACCATTCGTATTTTCCTTTATCTGATTTTCTTCTATATCTGCATTCGACACATTCACCGGAATCCAGTTTATGTTTTATATTATTAATATCAAGATTCTTAACCGCGATATCATGGCATGCCGGATCTATCGTCCCATCCTCAAGTTTCTCAATCAGCTTGTCCGTAAATTTATCCATTGTACCAAAAGTATTGCATGTCGGATATATCATTGCATATTCGTCCGTGTCCAGCACAATGTAATATATTGCCATATATGCTTGAACCATGCTTTTCAATACTTTTTCATTAATATAATCCCAGTCTGTAACTGTACGCCCTTCTTCTCCTTCTTCATCCTGCACCATATTATCCATTATAAAATTTTCCTCCATTAAACATGTCCGCACCTATCATTGTATTATAATACAAACAGATACATCGCAAACTACTTGAATCATAATATATTATGATATCATTACACAATATTTTGCAAGGTATCATTCATCTACATTTACTTCCTTGTTTCGACAAAAATTGACATAAAACAAAATCCCGGATGAACGGGAGGGATCATCCGGGAAATGTTATGATATTATTTTGGTTGAATGAATTTGGCTTTGTAATAATCTGTATTGGTATTAGTTGAAAAGTGCTACCCAATAGTAATCACCAAGTGAATCCTGAGCAACTCCGATACCAACTTTAGTATAGCTTTCTGAAAGGAGAAGTGCATTGTGAGATGAAGATGATTTCCACTGAGCGATAATCTCTGAAGGAGATGCCTGCCATCTTCCGAAATTCTCACCAAAGTTACCACCAATGCCATACTCTGAAGCAATTGTGCTTGCTTTTGTGAAATTAGGTCTGATATGTCTCTTAGCTCCACCCTCCATAGCTGTCATGTTCCAATCAGCATAAGCGCTTTCTGCTGCCCTGTGCATAGCTGCTGTTGAGAGTGTGTCGTTAACGGTAAGTTTTGCAAGTCCGTTAGCTGTTCTGTATTCATTAATAAGGTTAACAACTTCTGATGCCAAAGATGCATATGCTGTCTTGTTAGCCTTAGCTGCTGCCTTAGCTTCGCTGTCTGAAAGAGTAGCAACTTTGATTGAAACCTTAGCTTCGTCAAGTGTTGCATAATTATGTGAACTACCTTCTGCATCCTTGTAAACAACATTTGTAAGTGATGTCTGCGCTGCAGGTGCTGCTGCCTGTGGCTCAGCCTTAACTGCAGGTGCTGCCGGTGCCGGTGTTGTCTGTGGCTCAGCCTTAACTGCAGGCGTTGCTGTCTGCGGCTCTGTTGCTTTAACTGTAGCCGGCTCTGTCTGTGCTTCTGTTACTTCTTCTGTAACAACTTCTTTAACTGTCTCTTTAACTGTCTCAGTCTTGGTTTCTTCAACAGTCTTAACTGTTGTAACAGCTTCTGTTTCTTTAATTGAAGCTGCTTCTGTATAATCAACGGCAACAGCTTTATATTCGCTGCTTCCTGCTACTGTTCTTGTCTCAAAGAAATATACCACTGCAAGTACGGCAATTGATGCTGTAGCTGCGATTCCAAATAATTTAACTGCTTTTAAAAATTTCTTCATAAAAAAACCCTCCCTATAACCTAAACTAATGAGCTTTGACTAAAAAGAGGATCCATTCTCCGCAACCGGCTGCCATGCTCTCCCAAGCTTAAGGCCCTTGGCTTTGCGTCCTTACCTTTCGATAAGTTTGCCCATTGTTTAGTTATTAAAAAAGCACCCGTTCACCGGATGCTGTAAATATCTTACGATAGCAACCGGCTGCCACACCATATTAGGTAGAGGCCCTTGGCTTTGCGTCCTTATCTTTCGATAAGTTTGCCTAAATATTATCAAAAATTCAACCAAAATCGATAAAGAATTTCTTTATCTATGAACAGTATATCAGATACATGAGAGATTGCAATAGTTTTTTTAAAAAAATATTGTATTTTATTCAGTACAATCTTTATTCTTAACAACAGAAACAACTTCATTCCAGTGTTCAAGAACATATCTGCCTATAATCGGGTCATACATCCTGCCGAGATTCTTTTCTATTTCTGCGTAACAATAGTCAAAATCATGTGCTTTGCGGTAGCTTCTGGTGGATGTCATCGCATCTATAGAATCACATATGGCGATAATTCTTGCTCCTACAGGGATCTCCGTTCCGGCATATCCGTTGGGATAGCCATGCCCGTCATAGCGTTCATGATGGCAGAGTACCATATTCTTAAGTTCACTTAAACGATGTGATTTACTGAGAATATCTGCACCACTCTGTGGATGTTTCCTGATATATTCCCACTCTTCATCGGTAAGTTTTCCTTCTTTATTAAGTACAGCATCCGGGACTCCGATTTTACCTATATCATGTAAATGGGCTGCTATGTGTATTTTCTGTATATCTTCTTTCTTAAGTCCAATCAGTTCACATACTTTCGTCGCCATATCACTGACCCGCTTTGAATGTCCAGCCGTATATGGATCTTTGGCATCAAGTGCACATGTAATGCACTCTATCACTTCGTGATAATCTATTTGTGTATCGCAATATTCGCAACTGTCCATCTGTACAACTCCTTTAGAATCTGTACATTCATTATAACATCATACCAGAATATATGCACTTGATTTTTTCTCAATAAGCTTACAATACGGGCATTGCAAAATATTTCTTTTTTCTGTAACTCGTAATATATACGTCTATAAAATCACCGCATCTGAGATTCTCATATGATTCCTGCACTTCTGTATATACATCACCAAACTGGAGCAGATACGTCTTCTCCCGCCCGCTTTCCGTCAGATAAACATAAATCCACTTATCCTGTACCGGAAATCTGTACACACATGTCTCTCCATTCTGCACTGCCACCTTGAACCGGTTGCGATAGAAAATATAAAAAATTCCAGGACACCATATCACCAATTCAATAATCATTGAAATCTGCAGACCGGAAATAAAATCTGACGATACAAATATGCATGTTACCATAACCGCAAGGCTCACCGCCACGGCAATAACCAGCAAAACCGAATAGTACGGTTTGTATCCTGTGTTTATTTTACGGTCTGTTTCAATCAATTTTCTTTTAGCATCATCTGACACATTGCTGCTTACAAGGCATCCCTTACCAACATCCAAAGAATCCTTGTGGATTTTCCTTGCAAATCTGATTACGGGTCTGTCAATCTGTTCAAGTCCTTTATCCTGCCAGCTCTCACATTCGATATCCATATGCTGTACCTCCTTATCTATTGTATAAATTATATCTATACAATATAGAAAGTACTATCATAATGGTGTAAAGATAAAGTAAAAATATTTTATTTCAGTTTCTGCCCTGATCTCTGTAAAAATTGACTTGAAATTATTTTTAGAAAAATAGACTGACTATGTTTTCCCATGCATACTATAATTCATCTGCATGTTCTGTAACATTTAGTTTATAAGCCATACTTTGCCCTCGTTTCCCTAAGTGCGGCTCTGGCATCCTTTACCTGTCCTGACTCTACCTGCCCTTCAGATATCTCTATATCTCTGTACATGGAAATCTGTCTCATGGTTGACTCATAAATCTCCATGCTCATAATTACCATATCGCCATAGCCATTTTTTGTAACATAAATCGGTTCCTCTGCCTTATGGCACATATCAGATATCTCCGATGTATTCTTCAAATCTTTAATTGGAATTATTTGTGGCATAATGCGTACCTCCTTCTTTATGGTCTAATTATCCCATAATTATATCCTTTTGCAACTTGATTATTTTTTATTATCTGAACCATTTATATTGTTTATTCCCTTTATCTTTATTATTTTTCACCGGTGACAACATACTCTACCGGGTACTGTCCTTCCTAAGTCAGACAGTAAATAAAATAAGAGCCCATCACACCGGTTTCAATCGATGTAATAGGCTCTAAATACCGTTTTATAAATTTTTACCGGTTGTAATTAAAACTTGCCTGCTGTTGCTGCTTCCTCGATAGAAACTGCAACTGCAACTGTCATACCAACCATTGGGTTGTTACCTGCACCGATGAGACCCATCATCTCAACGTGTGCCGGAACTGATGAAGAACCTGCGAACTGTGCATCTGAATGCATACGTCCAAGTGTATCTGTCATACCGTATGAAGCAGGACCTGCTGCCATGTTATCAGGATGAAGTGTTCTACCTGTACCGCCGCCAGATGCTACTGAGAAATACTTCTTGCCGGCTTCAAGTCTTTCTTTCTTATATGTACCTGCAACAGGATGCTGGAATCTTGTAGGGTTAGTTGAGTTACCTGTGATAGATACGTCAACGTTCTCCTTCCACATGATTGCAACACCTTCAGGAACTGAGTTAGCGCCATAGCAGTTAACTTTGGCACGAAGACCTTCTGAATATGATTTTCTTGAAATCTCTTTAACTGTGTTGGTATATGGATCATATTCTGTCTCTACGAATGTAAATCCGTTGATTCTTGAAATGATCTTAGCTGCGTCTTTACCGAGACCGTTAAGGATAACTCTTAATGGTTTCTGACGTACTTTGTTAGCCTTCTCTGCGATACCGATAGCACCCTCAGCGGCTGCGAATGACTCATGTCCTGCGAGGAATGCGAAACACTCTGTATCCTCTTCAAGGAGCATCTTGCCAAGGTTACCGTGTCCAAGACCAACCTTACGTGTATCAGCAACTGAACCAGGAATACAGAATGACTGAAGTCCCTCTCCGATAGCTGCTGCTGCGTCTGCTGCCTTTCTGCAGTTCTTCTTGATAGCGATTGCAGCGCCTACAATGTAAGCCCAGCAAGCGTTCTCGAAACAGATAGGCTGGATTTTCTTAATCTGATTATATACATCAAGTCCGGCATCTTTAGTAATCTTCTCTGCCTCTTCGATTGAGGAGATACCGTAGCTGTTAAGTACAGCATTAATCTGGTTAATTCTTCTTTCATATGATTCAAATAAAGCCATTATCGTTACCTCCTATTCTTCTCTCGGATCAATAATCTTAACTGCGTCGTCTACGCGGCCGTACTGACCCTTAGCTTTTTCCCATGCTGTGTTAGGATCGTCACCCTTCTTAACGAAGTCTGTGAACTTTCCGAGTGATACGAACTGGTATCCGATAATCTCGTTATCAGCATCAAGTGCGATACCTGTGACATATCCTTCAGCCATCTCAAGGTAACGAGGACCTTTCTCAAGTGTACCATACATAGTACCAACCTGTGAACGAAGTCCCTTTCCAAGGTCTTCAAGTCCTGCTCCGATTGCAAGTCCGTCCTCAGAGAATGCACTCTGGGTTCTTCCGTAGATAATCTGGAGAGCGAGCTCTCTCATAGCTGTATTGATAGCATCACATACGAGGTCAGTGTTCATAGCTTCAAGAACTGTAAGTCCCGGAAGAATCTCTGCTGCCATAGCTGCAGAATGTGTCATACCTGAGCATCCGATTGTCTCAACGAGTGCTTCCTGGATAACACCATTCTTAACGTTGAGTGAAAGCTTGCAGGCACCCTGCTGTGGTGCACACCAGCCTACACCGTGTGTGAATCCTGAAATGTCTTTAATTTCTTTGTACTGTACCCAGTTGCCTTCTGTAGGACATGGAGCTGCGCCATGATGTACGCCCTGAGCTACCGGACACATGTTCTGAATTTCCTGTGTGTAAATCATTATAGAACTCCTTTCGATTATATAAAATCACCTTTGCGGCTCGTGATTTAATTCCGCAATTACAGATATTTTCGCATATTATGACAAAAAATTCAAGTCCAAATCCCGAATAAGTTCATCATAATCAAATTTTTTTAATATAATCGTATTGCCGTCGTCCGTGAATGTGTTGTCCCGGCAGTCTATATGCGATATTTCGAGCTTGCCGTCTTTCAGCCTGATACGTCCTTCAAGGTATGTATCTCCCGCGCTGTCCAAAATATCAACAAAGCAGCCCGGTCTGACCTTATAGTCATATCTGGTAAAATCATCTGCGCTTCTTAAGTATGCTGACACATCTGCCGTGCCGTCGCTTACCAGATAAATGCTGCCGTCGTCATTTTTCCATATTGCGCGCTCCGCTCCCGGTCCGTTATCCAGGACATCGTTATACCGGCTCTGCCTTATATTACTGTTTATCGCAAGTCCGGCTGTGATTCCGGCCGCGGCAAGCAGTATAATGATTAGCGGAGCGGCAATTAAAATTTTGGTTCTTAACCTCATAATTAATTAATCAACCATCCTTTCCTCTAAATTCCGTAAAATACGAATTCCACTCCTTGTCCGTGCTCACCTGATACGGTAAATTCATCGTGGACAGGTGCGCCCCAGCTGTCATCTCCGCCTACACCTCTTGTAGCACCGAGCACTTCAATGTACGTCAGACGCCTCGGCGGCAGATAGTTTATCTTGTACGCCGACTGTATTTCGGCTCCGCTGTGTGCAAGCACCTTAAGGTCAAACGGTGCTTCTGCTTTTTCTATGCGGATACCGTGCTTGTCTGCATTGGTAATTTTAGCATATCTTACATCGCATCTTAATCCACATTCCTGTGGGTTCAGATATGGTGTCAGATTATCGCCCGCCTTGAATTTATAAATACCGAATCTGGCTCCCTTATCACGGTCATGATAATTTTCTTCCGGCCCTCTTCCGTAGAATTCAACATTATCGAATTCCTTACTGCAGGTGATGACCATTCCGAACTGCGGCATATCCGGGACACCCGCAGCTCCTGTATATTCCGCTTTAACGGTTATTCTGGCATCCGGTGTCATAGTATATCTTACGACACATTCTGTTTCTGGATATGTGCGGAGTTTATATGTATAAGTAAGTATAACTTTCATAATCTCACGCGCATACTCGCGACCCTTAAGCCCTGTTCCGTAAAGCTCATCGCTCTCAGGCACAATAAATTCATCGCAGCAGACTGTTCCGTCAAGGATCCTGCCGTCAATAAGTTCATATTCCACCTTCCATGTCGCACGGCCGGGATACTGGGTCACGCCGGCCCATACCGATGAAGCCACGTCAAAACCGTTACCTTTGTCATTGTCTGTCACAGGACGCCAGAATGTAAGCTGAGGTACTTTATCGATAAGTTCAAGTCCCTTTCTTCTATATGATATGAGTCCGCCTTCATATCTGGAAAAAATAGCATGAACTCCGGCAGTCTTCACACCGATACAGCTATTGCCCATGATAACATCATCAAACATTGCCGGTGCATCCGTATCTGCCACATCACCGGTTACGGTTACAGGCTCGCTCTGTCCCCATGCCACAACATCACCGACCGGTGCCCATTTGCGGAATGCCATAAGCACTGCACGTACTTCTTTGACATATTCGCCCGGTTCCGTCATATCCGGATATCTGACAGGTTCCATATATACGGACTGCGGTTTTACATCGCATCCGAATGTGACTGCCCATATTGCCTTGCCGTCTTTAAGGACACGCACCTCAAATATATACGGAGTGGTATCCTCGAAAAGATTATTGTTTTCTATTACAACACCTTCGTCGGTTGGATAAAGCCTGATTCCGGCGTATAATTTCTTGACTTCCTGAGCCTTCGGTGATAATTTTCTGTCAGCAAACACAATACCGTTGCCGCAGAAAAAACCGTCATTCGGTCTATCACCGTAGTCACCGCCAACCATAAATTCGCCGTCCTTAAGAAGTGCCTGGTCGGCGTAATCCCAGATAAATCCGCCCTGATATTGAGGATATCTGTCTTCGAGTTCGGTATATTTGAACATTCCTCCGCAAGAATTACCCATTGCATGTGTGTATTCACAGCTTATGTACGGTTTCTTTGGAGCAGAGTCAAGATACTCCGCTATTTCATAAGGTTTGGCATACATCCTGCTCTCCATATCGCTGATGTCGGAATATTCACGGTTGTGGAAGCATCCTTCATAATGAACAAGCCTCTCCGGATCGCGTGCTCTGAAAAATTCAGCCATTTTTCGTATATCTTCTCCTGCATGGGACTCATTGCCGCATGACCAGATTACGACACTCGGATGGTTCTTGTCACGCTCAAGCATCGCCTGTGCGCGGAAAAGCACAGCTCCAAGCCATTCTTTTTTATTATCCGGCACACGGTACGGCGGTTCACTGCCGGTATCAATGTATACACATCCGTGCGTCTCAAGATTGGTCTCATCAATAAGATAGATTCCGTATTTGTCACAAAGGTAGTACCAATATGAATTGTTCGGATAATGACTTGTCCTTACCGCATTTATGTTGAGCGACTTGATAATGCAGGCATCTTTTTCCATCTCTTCGCGTGTAACGCATCTGCCGTTTACCGCTGAAAATTCATGTCTGTTGACGCCCTTGAAAACAATACGTTTGCCGTTTATAAGCATCAGGCCGTCCTTCATCTCCATGGTCCGAAAACCTATATGCTGCGGGATATTCTCGACCAGCCGGCCTTCCTCGTCATATATCAGGACCTTAAGATTATAGAGATTCGGTATCTCCGCGCTCCATTTTCTGACATCCTTGATAACACAGCTTATTTCGGCAGCTGCTTTGACCGGAACGCCTGACTCTCCGGCAACGTGCTTACCCTCTTCATCCGTTATCTCATAATCGATATGTCCGTTTAAACTGCCTGTGATTGTAAGCTCCGCTTTAAAAATACCATCCGTATACTGCCCGTCAAGCCCTGCATGCACAAAGACATTCTGCACATGGGTCTTTGGAATGGCATAGAGATACACATCCCTGAATATTCCGGAAAATCTCCAGAAATCCTGATCTTCAAGCCAGCTCGCACTGCTTCTTTTGTGAACGCGGACCGCAAGTTTGTTATTGGTGTCGCGAATATAATCTGTGATATCAAACTCGGACGGTGTAAAACTGTCCTCCGCATATCCGACAAACTGTCCGTTTATCCACAGGTAAAAAGCATTCTCCACGCCCTGAAATGATATAAATGTTCTTTTCCCCGCAAGTTCCGGGTTAATGTCAAAATATCTGACATAACAGCCAACCGGCGCATCCTCACGCGGAATGTGCGGCGGCCTTAAATCCTCCGAACCTTCCCACGGATACATTGTGTTGATATACTGGCATCTGCCAAATCCCTGCAGCTCCATATGTCCGGGAACCTTAATATCATCATATAATGTGGCGTCCCTGTCTTCTTTATAAAAATCTCTGTCGGAAGCTTCAATATTAACCGCATAATTGATTTTCCATGTCCCGTTAAGGCTCTGGCGAAGCGGCATTTCATCTCCGTACATTGCATCCTTATCTTCATAATACATATGGTCCGAATGTGCATCCAGCCTGTTTACCATAAAAATCTCAGGATCGGAAAGCCATGCTTCATCCGCAGCTTTTATCCTATCTAATGTCCGTAACATCATATCCCTCCGATTCTATTGTCTTTTTGAGCACATCATCATCAATCTGTGCGTTAAGTTCAACTACTGCCTGTTCTGCCTCATGATCAGCCTTAGCCGATGTTACCTGTGGGAGACTCTCAAGTGCCTTTACTACTCTTGCCTCACAATGTCCACACATCATTCCTTTTACGCCTATTGTTCTTGTCATTTTAAATACCTCACTTTTGTCATTATTATAGTCATAGATTTCAATGTTATTGTGTGATACTATATCACGTTTCTCATCATGTATCTTTACAAAGTTAAGCCTTAGTGCATTTGATACCACACAGAAGCTTGAAAGACTCATCGCTGCGGCCGCAAACATAGGATTGAGCTTGAGCCCGAACAGTCCGGCTGCAAGCGGTATTCCAATCATGTTGTAGATGAATGCCCAGAAAAGATTCTCATGGATATTTCTGAGCACCTTTCGGCTGAGCGCTATCGCTGCCGGCACGTCTGTCAGTCTGCTTTTCATAAGAACGACATCCGCTGCGTCTATAGCAACATCAGTTCCCGCTCCGATTGCTATTCCCACATCTGCCCTTGTGAGTGCAACCGCATCATTGATTCCGTCACCGACCATTGCTGTGCGGCCTTTTTCAAGATAGTGTCTTACAACCGCTTCCTTGCCATCCGGAAGAACCCCTGCTATGACTTTGTCAACACCCGCCTGTCTGCCGATTGCATTTGCGGTCCTTTCATTATCGCCAGTAAGCATTATTACTTTTATTCCCATATGCTTAAGGCGTTTTATGGCATCACAGCTTTCATCTTTTAGGACATCCGCTACAGCAATTATACCATATATTCTGCCGTCATGTGCAAAATAAAGCGGTGTTTTGCCTTCATTGGAAAGTTTTTCTGCTGTTTTGACAAGCATCCTGTCTATATTTGTATATTTTATAACATAATCATAATTTCCGGCGTACGCTTCTGCCCCATTGTATATGGCATTGATTCCGCTGCCACTCTCGGTATGGTAATCCGTTACCGGGTCAAGCGTGATCGTATTCTGCCCGGCATATCCCACCACTGCCTTGGCAAGCGGGTGTTCGCTTTTGGCTTCAAGTGCATATGCAAGCCTTACAAGCTGTCCGTCAGTTATTCCGTCCGCTGCGATTATATCCGTAACAACAGGTTCTCCCTTGGTTATCGTTCCTGTTTTATCCAGAAGGACTATCTGCGTCCTTCCGGCTGCCTCAAGTGATGCCGCAGTCTTAAATAAGATACCGTTTCTCGCTCCGGTTCCGTTGCCTACCATAATGGCCACAGGTGTTGCAAGACCGAGTGCACACGGGCAGCTTATTACAAGGACCGATATTCCGTGCGCCAGGGCATTTCCTATACCACCGCCGATTATAAGCCACACAATTGCGGTAACTATCGCAATCCCCATTACGACCGGCACAAAAAATCCCGATACTTTGTCCGCTGCTTTGGCAATCGGTGCTTTTGTCGATGCAGCATCGCTTACCATCTTAATTATCTGGGACAATGTGGTATCTTCACCGACTCTTGATGCCCTGCATTTAAGATAGCCGGATTTAAGTATTGTTGCGCCTGATACTTTGGCATCCGGTGCTTTGTCAACAGGTATGCTTTCTCCGGTAAGTGCTGCCTCATCAACGGCTCCGCTTCCTTCGGTTACTATACCGTCAACCGGTATGCTTTCTCCTGCTTTTACCACAAAAATATCATTTACAACAACATCTTCAATTCCTACGGTGACCTCGCGGCCGTCCCTTATGACGCATGCTGTTTTCGGTGCAAGGTTCATAAGGCTTTTAAGAGCATCCGTCGTTTTTCCCTTGGAATGTGCTTCCAAAGTCTTGCCGACCGTTATAAGTGCCAGTATCATCGCCGCCGATTCAAAATAGAATTCATGCATATACATATGCTCTTTCATTGTCTCGCCCATATCCGCCGCATATCCAAGCATATAAAGTGCATATGTGCTATAAATAAAAGCCGCGCCTGAACCAAGTGCAACCAGTGTATCCATATTAGGGGCGCCTCTTAAGAGTCCTTTGAATCCGTTCACAAAGAATTTTCTGTTTATTATCATAATTGCTATTGTAAAAAGGAGTTCCGTTATTCCTATTACAACATGGCTGTCTCCCATTTTACCCGGAAGCGGCCAGTCCCACATCACATGTCCCATTGACACATACATAAGCGGAATAAGAAGAACTATTGAGCTTATAAGTCTTCGTACCATTCCTTCCGTTTCTTTATGTGAATTGTCTTCCGGCTCAACTTTGGCTCCTTTTAATGAGGCGCCATATCCGGCTTTCTCAACTGCTTCTATTACTGATTCGGCACTCGCTGTTCCTTCAACGGACATAGAATTGGTAAGCAGGCTTACCGATACGGAATTTACTCCTTCGACTGCCGAGACTGCTTTTTCCACATGTGAGCTGCACGCGGCGCAGCTCATCCCGGTCACATTATATTGTTTCATTTCGGTTTCTCCTTGCTGTTGTTATTTCATAAAACGGTTCACTGTTTCGATGAGCTCATCCACCACAGTTTCATCCCCGTTCTTAATGTCATTGACCACGCATGTCCTTATATGGCTGTCAAGCAGCATGCGTGAGAAGCTGTTCAACGCCGCACTTATCGCCGATACCTGTGTGAGAATGTCCACGCAGTATGCATTGCCATCAAGCATTCCCTTAACGCCTCTTACCTGTCCTTCTATTCTGTTAAGTCGGCTTACAAGTGCCTTATATTCCTTGTCTGTGCGGTTCTTTGTCTTGGCACAGTTATTGCATTTGTCACAATCCATATTCTGCCTCCTTGTGGAATTTTTATTCTGAGAGTATAGTATACCCCCGTTGGGTATATGTCAACGAAAATTTATGTTAATGAGAATTTCTTTGGATTTGCTCGTAGCCGGAGGCTCATCAATACACACAAAAATGCGGAGAC